>Ga0182736_1000177_pt1 | contig 125224 bp, 103 predicted proteins | sample eDN5th30CKraftBY_FD_128882 | JGI IMG/M metagenome (GOLD analysis project Ga0182736, IMG submission 128882) | Enriched backyard soil microbial communities from Emeryville, California, USA - eDNA 5th pass 30_C Kraft BY (version 2) (version 2) | ecosystem: Environmental > Terrestrial > Soil >... | reverse complement strand
GGCGCCTCCGGCGCCCGCCTGATGGCCACCCTGGTCGGCGCGCTGCGCAAGACCGGCGGCAAGCGCGGCGTGGCCACGCTGTGCATCGGCGGCGGCGAAGCCGTGGCGATGGCGATCGAGATGCTGTAACCCGCAAGACCGCCTGGGTGGGTGTCTGATACCGGCTACGCGGGTACCAGACACGCCGAACCCAGGTGTCAGACACCCCGCAGGGTGTCTGACACCCTGCCAGAACGACGCAAGACATCCAAGAGAAGAAGATCTTCATGCCCACGCTCGAATCCCGCATCAATCCGCGCTCGCAAGACTACGCCGACAACGCGCGCGCCATGCAGGCTCAACTGGACGACCTGGCCCGCCATCTGGCGCAGACGGCGCAGGGCGGCAGCGAGGCCGCGCGCGCCAAGCACGTGGCGCGCGGCAAGCTGCTGCCGCGCGAACGCGTCGAGCGGCTGGTCGATCCGGGCAGCCCGTTCCTGGAATTGTCCCCGCTGGCCGCGCACGGCATGTACGACGGCGAAGCGCCGGGCGCGGGCGTCATCACCGGCATCGGGCGCATCGCGGGCATCGAGTGCATCATCGTGTGCAACGACGCCACGGTGAAGGGCGGCACCTACTACCCCATGACGGTCAAGAAGCACCTGCGCGCGCAGGAAATCGCCGCGCAGAACCGCCTGCCGTGCGTGTACCTGGTGGATTCGGGCGGCGCCAACCTGCCGCGCCAGGACGAGGTCTTCCCCGACCGCGACCACTTCGGCCGCATCTTCTACAACCAGGCCGTGATGTCGTCGCAGGGCATCGCGCAGATCGCGGTGGTGATGGGCTCGTGCACGGCCGGCGGCGCCTACGTGCCCGCCATGAGCGACGAGTCCATCATCGTGCGCAACCAGGGCACCATCTTCCTGGGCGGCCCGCCGCTGGTGAAGGCGGCCACGGGCGAGGAAGTCAGCGCCGAAGACCTGGGCGGCGGCGACGTGCACACGCGCCTGTCGGGCGTGGTCGACCACCTGGCCGCCAACGACCTGCACGCGCTGCAGCTGGCGCGCAACGCCGTGGCGCGCCTGAACCGCCAGAAGCCCGCGCCGCTGGCGCTGGCCCCGGTACGCGAGCCGCGCTACGACCCGGCCGAACTCAACGGCATCATCCCCGCCGACACCCGCAAGCCGTACGACGTGCGCGAGATCATCGCGCGCATCGTCGACGGCTCGGACTTCGACGAATTCAAGGCCCGCTACGGCACCACCCTGGTCACGGGCTTTGCCCACATCCACGGCATGCCGGTGGGCATCGTGGCCAACAACGGCATCCTGTTCTCGGAATCGGCCCAAAAAGGCGCCCACTTCATCGAGCTGTGCGCGCAGCGCAAGATCCCGCTGGTGTTCCTGCAGAACATCACCGGCTTCATGGTGGGCCGCAAATACGAGAACGAAGGCATCGCGCGCCACGGCGCCAAGATGGTGACCGCGGTGGCCACGGCCAACGTGCCCAAGTTCACGGTGCTGATCGGCGGCTCGTTCGGCGCCGGCAACTACGGCATGTGCGGGCGCGGTTTTTCGCCGCGTATGCTGTTCATGTGGCCCAACGCGCGCATTTCCGTCATGGGCGGCGAACAGGCCGCCAGCGTACTGGCCACCGTGCGGCGCGACGGCATCGAGGCCAAGGGCGGGCAATGGTCGCCCCAGGAAGAAGAAGGCTTCAAGGCGCCCATCCGTGCCCAGTACGAGCGCGAGGGGCATCCGTACTACGCCACCGCGCGCCTGTGGGACGACGGCATCATCGCGCCGGCCGATACGCGCCGCGTGCTGGGCCTGGCATTGTCGGCCGCCCTGAACGCCCCCATCGAAGACACGCGCTTCGGCGTGTTCCGGATGTAGGTAGGTCCCACCCCCGGCGCGCTTCGCGCGTCCCCCTCAAGGGGCGGCGCTGGCGGACCGGCGGAGCCGGATCCGCGGCGCCCTCGATAGCACTGTCGCTGGCGCGAAGCAGCACCGCAGTTAACAGAAAATTCCGACGGGATGACATTATGTTCGATACCTTGCTGATCGCCAACCGCGGTGAAATCGCCTGCCGTGTTGCCGCCACCGCCCGCCGCCTGGGCATTCGCACGGTGGCGGTGTATTCCGACGCCGACGCGGGCGCGCGCCATGTGGCGGCCTGCGACGTGGCGGTGCACATCGGCGGCCCCGAGCCGCGCGCCAGCTACCTGCGCGCCGACGCCATCCTGCAGGCCGCGCGCGACACCGGCGCGCAGGCCATCCACCCCGGCTACGGCTTCCTGTCCGAGAACGAAGCCTTCGCGCAGGCCGCGGCCGACGCGGGCATTGCCTTCGTGGGGCCGCCGGCCTCGGCCATTGCCGCCATGGGCAGCAAGTCGGCTGCCAAGGCGTTGATGGAAACGGCCGGCGTGCCGCTGGTGCCCGGCTACCACGGCGAGAACCAGGGCCCGCAGTTCCTGAAGTCGCAGGCCGACGCCATCGGCTACCCCGTGCTGATCAAGGCCAGCGCCGGCGGCGGCGGCAAGGGCATGCGAGTGGTCGAATCGGCCGGGGCCTTCCTGGACGCGCTGGCGTCGTGCCAGCGCGAGGCCGCCTCCAGCTTCGGCGACGACCGCGTGCTGATCGAGCGCTATCTGCAGAAGCCGCGCCACATCGAGATCCAGGTATTCGCCGATGCCCACGGCAATTGCGTGTACCTGTTCGAGCGCGACTGCTCGGTGCAGCGCCGCCACCAGAAGGTCATCGAAGAAGCGCCCGCGCCCGGCATGACGCCCGAGCGCCGCCAGGCCATGGGCGAAGCCGCCGTGGCGGCTGCGCGCGCGGTGGGCTACGTGGGCGCCGGCACGGTGGAATTCATCGCCGAGCCCGACGGGCGCTTCTACTTCATGGAAATGAATACGCGCCTGCAGGTCGAGCACCCGGTCACCGAAATGATCACCGGCCACGACCTGGTCGAATGGCAGTTGCGGGTGGCCGCCGGCCAGCCGCTGCCGGCCCGCCAGGAAGACCTGCGCATCCAGGGCCACGCCATCGAGGCGCGCATCTATGCCGAAAATCCCGACAAGGGTTTCCTGCCCTCGATCGGCACGCTGGCCTACCTGGAACTGCCGCCCCACACGGCGTTTGCCAACGGCGATGTTCGGGTCGACGGCGGCGTGCGCATGGGCGACGCCATCACGCCGTATTACGACCCGATGATCGCCAAGCTGATCGTGCACGGCGCCGACCGCGACCAGGCCCGCGCGCGCATGATCCAGGCGCTGGCCCACACGCACGCGGTGGGCGTGCAGACCAACGTGGCCTTCCTGATCCGGCTGATGCGCGACGAGGCCTTCGCCGCCGCCGACCTGGTCACCGGCCTGATCGAGCGCCAGCGCCAGACCCTGCTGCCTCCGCCCGCCCGGGCGCAAACCGCGGCCCTGGCCCTGGCCACCGCCGCGGTGCTGGTGCGCCAGGGCCTGGCGCAGTCCGGCGGCCAGGCCGCGCGGCCCGCCACCGACCCCTGGAGCCTGCACGATGGCTGGCGGCTGGGCGGCCGCTACCAGCAGGCGGTGCAATGGCTCGACACGGACACCCTGCGCGAAACCACGGTCACCCGCGAGGGCGCAGCCTGGACGCTGGCCTGCGACGGCCAGTCGCACCGGTTCACCTGGCGCGCGCAGCCGGGCGCCAACCCCAACCTGGCCTATGGGCTGCGCATCTCGCTCGACGGCCGCGAATGCAGCGGCACCGTAGTGCTGCACGGCGACAAGGCCTACGTGTTCCGCGAAGGCCGCACGCTGGTGCTGGGCCTGCACGACGCCCTGGCGCACGCGCAGGACGCCCAGGGCGAACACGCCGGCGGGCTGACCGCCCCCATGCCCGGCAAGATCATCTCGATCGCCGTGCAGGCCGGCGACAGCGTATCCAAGGGCCAGCCGCTGCTGGTCATGGAAGCCATGAAAATGGAACACACCATCTCCGCGCCTGCGGACGGGAAGATCCAGGAAGTGTTCTATGCCGTGGGGGATCAGGTAACCGAAGGAGCGGAACTGGTCGCCATCGAATGACGGGTGGCCCGGCGTATTGGCCGTCGGGGTGTCTTGGTGGTGGCGGTGGCGGTTTGGGTTCTTTTGGCCGTCGGGGTGAGAATGCTAGTCCGGCTTCGAGCTGTGGCTGGGTGTCAGACACCGGGCGGCACGGGCCGGAGCAGATAGGGCCGGCTTCATCGCCCGGGTGTCTGACACCTGGCGAGGCGAGGTATTTCCAGATATCGGAGGCTATGCATAGCCTTGTTGGCGCGGCGGGTTGATACCCATGTGGCAGAGGCTGTCTTGCGAACCCCATGGTGTCAGACACCCGTGCGGCGCTGTGAGCAAGCCGAGGCCATCTCGTAAGGGTGTCAGACATCTGACGCAATAGTCGGTTGCCACGTTCAACGCCACATCGCCAGGTGTCAGACACCTGATGCAATAGTCGGCTGCTACATTCAACACTACATCGCCAGGTGTCTGACACCCGGGCGATGAAGCCGGCCCTATCTGCTCCGGCCCGTGCCGCCCGGTGTCTGACACCAAACAACACCTCGAAGCTGCCCAAACATCCTCACACCCGTTCCGGCCTTGAATGCTGGCGAGGGCCGCGCAGGGCGGCCCCCGCCAGCGGCCCCGCAAGACACTCCTCACCACCCAAAAGCAGCCCACGAAGCCCAAGCACGCAACCCGCCCCAGCGGCCGGGAAGATCGGCAAACGCGAGTCGGTCCGGGGGGATGGGGGTGGACGGGGCGCCTCGGGGCCGAGCGAGCGGATGTCGAAGGCAGGCCCGCAGGGGCAGGACGAGACGAGCGATGCGGTGCCGGGCGCGCAGGGCGCCCGGACGGCCACGTGAAGCCCCGGCCACTCCCATCCCCCCGGACCGACGCCAGAAGGACCACCAACCACCCCACAAAAAAACCGGCCCACAACAGGCCGGCTCATTCAGAAACCCAGGGCAGCAACCCCTCTCACCGCAATGCCCCGATGACGCCATCCAGTTGCGCCAGCATCTGGTCGATTTCCTGTTCGGTCACATTCAGCGCCGGCATGAACCGCAGCAGATTCCCGCGCGGCGCATTCAGCAGCAGCCCCTGTGGCGACAGCTTGCGCGCCGCCTCGACGATGGCCGGGCCGTCTTCGCGGTCCAGGATCAGGGCGCGCAGCAGCCCCATGCCGCGTTCGCCGCCCATGCCCCACTTGGCCGACAGGGCCAGCAGCCCTTCGGACAAGTGCTTGGCGCGCGCACGCACCGTGTCCATGAAGCCCGGCGCCATCAGCGTATCGAACACGGCCACGCCCACCGCGGCCATCAGCGGGTTGCCGTTGTAGGTGCCGCCCTGGTCGCCGTGCGAGAACACGCAGGCGTCCTGGCGCGCCAGCAGCGCGGCCAGCGGCACGCCGCCGCCGATGCCCTTGGCCAGCGTCATGATGTCGGGCACCACGTCGAACTGCTGGTACGCGAACAACGAGCCGGTGCGCCCCATGCCCGTCTGCACCTCGTCGACGATCAGCAGCAGCTGGTGCTCGTCGGCCAGCTTGCGCAGGCCCTGCATGAACTCGCGCGTGGCCGGGATGACGCCGCTTTCGCCCTGCACCGGTTCGAGCATGATGGCCACGGTCTGGGCATCGATCAGCGCGCGCACCGAATCCAGGTCGTTGAGCTCGGCCTTGGGAAAGCCTTCCACCTGCGGGGCGAACATGGTGTCCCAGCCCGGCTTGCCCGAGGCCGACATGGTGGCCAGGGTGCGGCCGTGGAAGCCATGGTTCATGGTGATGATCTTGTACGCGCCGTTGCGCTTGACCCGCCCCCACTTGCGCGCCAGCTTGATGGCGCCTTCATTGGCCTCGGCGCCGCTGTTGGCGAAGAACACGCGGTCGAAGCACGACGCGCCCGTCAGGCGCACCGACAGGTCGATCGACGGCTGGTTGTAGAACGCCGGCGACGGGTTCATCAGCTTGTCGGACTGCTCCAGCAGCGCGCGCCGCATTTCCGGGGCGCAGTGGCCCAGCGTGTTCACCGCCCAGCCCTGCACGAAATCCAGGTATCGCTTGCCGGTATGGTCCTCCAGCCACGAGCCCTGGCCTCGCACGAACACCAGGTCCGGGCGCGAGGTGATGTCCATGAGGGCGTTGACGTTGAACTGGCTGAATTCCATGGCGGTTCCTACGGAATGGGGAAAACAAGGGAAAAGGGGAAAACGAAGAATTTAGCACCGTATCGCGACGGCGTAACGGCCGGCGGGGCAGGGTGGGCGCCCGCGCCGGCCCCTATCGGCTCAGCCCGCGGGCGGCGATATCCCACACCGCCTCGACCACGCCGTCGCGGTAGGCCACCAGGCTGTCGTGCAGGTTGAAGGTCGGGTCCACGTGCGAGGGCAACAGCAGCAGGGTCTCGCCCAGGCGCACAGCCGCGTCGGCGGCCAGTTTCAGTACGCCGTGCTCGTCGTTGGCGGCGGCGTAATGCAGTTCCGGGCGGCCCGCCACCCGGGGCAGGCCGCACTCGACAGTGGTGGACTTCAGCCCCGCGTCGACCACGGCGCGGCCGGCGGCCGGCGCGCTCATCACGGTGGACAGCAGGAACAGGCTGTGGCGGAAAGCCAACGGCCCGGACCAGTCATTGGCGCCGTAATCGCCATCCATGAACGCGTACGAACCGGCCTGCAACTCGGTGAACACGCCCGAGGCCGCATCGAACTCGGCGCTGCCCGTGCCCGCGCCGGTGATGCGGTCGCAGGCGATGCCGGCCGCGCGCAGCTGGCGCGCATGGCCGGCGGCGGCCTCGGCCGCACGGGCGGATGCGGCGGCGCGCTCGGCGTGCCCGCGCAGGTGCTGCATCGCGCCGTGATACGCCTGCAGGCCCCCGAACGCGATGCCGGGCAAGGCCTGCGCCTGCCGCGCCAGGGCCACCACCGTGGCTGTCTCCGACACCCCGCAGCGGCCCTGGCCGACGTCCACTTCCACCAGCACCTCGACCTGCGCCCCGGCCTGCGCCATGGCCGCCGAGATGTCCGCCAGGTTGCCGGCGTCGTCCACGCACACGCTGACGCGGGCCGCGCGGGCCAGTTGCGCCAGCAGGGCCAGCTTGGCCGGCCCCACGACTTCGTTGCTGATATGGATGTCGTCGATGCCCGCCGCGACGAACGGCAGGGCTTCGCTGACCTTCTGGCAACAGACGCCGCGCGCGCCCAGGGCCAGTTGGCGCCGCGCGATCTCGGGGCACTTGTGGGCCTTGGCGTGCGGCCGCAGGGCCACCCCGTGGCGATCGGCCCACGCCTGCATGGCGCGCAGGTTGGCCTCGAACGCATCCAGGTCCAGCACCAGGCTGGGGGTATCGACCCGCGCCAGCGGATCGCCCGGCGCGGCCGCGGGCGGCAATGCCAGGATCGGGGCAGCGGGAATGGCAGCCATGGATGTGCGCTTCCTTTTCGTACGAACATGCGCGACGCCAAGGCTGGCGCCGGCCGGGAAAATCGTAGTGTATCCCCAGGGAAACCCTAGGCATGCCGGCATCGCATGCATGACAAAATCTGCGGGGATCAAAATAGTGTCCGCACGGTGCCTGTGGCTGGCCGCCCTGAGGGGGGGCGGTCTTGCCCTTGAAAGGCCCGGCGACAAGCAGGCGCCGGTCATTCGACCGCGCCCTACCTGGAGAAGCCTCATGTCACTGAAAAACTGGATCAAGACCCTGGCCATCGCCCTGGCGGTGGCCGGCACGGCCGGGCCGGCCCATGCGCAGCAGTTCTTCCGCATCGGCACCGGCGGCACCGCCGGCACGTACTACCCCGTGGGCGGGATGATCGCCAACGCGATTTCGCAACCCGGCAAGCTGATCGCCACGGCGGTGGCGTCCAACGGCTCGGTGGCCAATATCAACGGCATCCTGGGCGGCTCGCTGGAAGCCGGCTTCACGCAATCCGACGTGGCCTACTGGGCCTATACCGGCACCGGCACCTTCGACGGCAAGCCCAAGGCCGAAAGCCTGCGCCTGATCGCCACCCTGTACCCGGAAAGCATCCACCTGGTGGCGCGCAAGGGTTCGGGCATCAAGTCGGTGGCCGACCTGCGCGGCAAGCGCGTGTCCATGGACGAACCCGGCTCGGGCACGCTGGTCGACGTGCGCCTGATCCTGGGCGCGTTCGGCATGACCGACAAAGACATCAAGGCCGAATACCTGAAGCCCAACCAGGCCGGCGACAAGCTCAAGGACGGCGGCCTGGATGCGTTCTTCTTCGTGGGCGGCGCGCCCGCGGGCGCCATCGCCGAACTGGCTTCCAGCGGCGCCGGCATCGAGCTGGTGTCCATCGTCGGCCCCGAGATCGACAAGCTGCGCAGCCAGCAGCAGTTCTTCACCCCCGACACCATCGCCGCCGGCATGTACCAGGGCATCGGCGAAGTGAAGACCATCTCGGTCAACGCGCAGATGGTCACGTCCACCAAGCTGTCGGAACAGACGGTCTACGACATCACCAAGGCGATGTACAGCGACGCCACCCGCAAGGTGCTGGACAACGGCCACGCCAAGGGCAAGCTGATCACCAAGGAAAACGCCGTCAAAGGCGCCGGCATCCCGTTCCACCCGGGCGCCGAGAAGTTCTACAAAGAAGCTGGGCTGATGTGACCCACCCCCGAAGCGCTGCGCGCACCCGCCTCAAGGGGGCGACGCTGGCGGACCGGCGCAGCCGGATCCGCGGCGTCCCCGCTTGGGCGGCACCTGTTCATTCGGGGTAGCCGTTGCATGCAGGGGCACTCCATGCGGCGCGGCATGAACCACTGAAGTACACAACTCGCCGCATAGGCGCGACACGCCGGGCACCGCCCGGCGCGCTGCATTTCCGATAAGGCCAGGCGATGGAAATCGATCACGAGCAAACCCAGAAACTGGCGGAAAAATTCGACTCCGAAATCCGCTTCCGGCCACTGGCCAAGACCGCGACCTGGATCGTATCGATCCTGCTCGTGTCGCTGTCGCTGTTCCACTATTACACGGCCGGCTTCGGCCTGCTGCGCGAGGCCACGCACCGCGGCGTGCACCTGGCCTTCGTGCTGAGCCTGATCTTTCTGGTGTTCGGCTTCAGCAAGGCACATTACCAGCGCGAGCCGCGTTCGACTCTGCTGGCGCCGGGCGGCGTGCCGCTGTACGACTGGGCCATCGCCATCCTGCTGGCCTTCAGCGTGCTGTACATCCCGTACATCTTCGACGACCTGGCCTTCCGCGTCGGCAACCCGCTGCCGCTGGACGTCTTCATGGGCACGGTGCTCATCGTCGGCCTGCTGGAAGGCACGCGCCGCGCCATGGGCTGGCCGCTGCCGATCATCGCGCTGGTGTTCCTGGCCTATGCCGCGTTCGGCCCGGCCTTCCCGGGGCTGCTCAAGCATGCCGGCAACACCTGGCCGCAGATCGTCAACCACATGTACCTGACCAGCCAGGGCATCTACGGCGTGGCGGTCGGCGTGGTGGCCACCTACGTGTTCCACTTCGTGCTGTTCGGCGTGCTGGCCAGCCGCATCGGCCTGGGGCAGCTGTTCCTGGACGTGGCCTCGACGGTGGCCGGGCGCTATGCCGGCGGCCCGGCCAAGGTGTCGGTGTTCGGCTCGGCCATGTTCGGCATGCTGTCGGGCTCGTCGGTGGCCAACGCCGTCACGGTGGGCTCGCTGACCATTCCCGCCATGATCCGCATCGGCTACCCGCGCCATTTCGCGGCGGGCGTGGAAGCGGCCTCCAGCACCGGCGGGCAGATCACGCCGCCCATCATGGGCGCGGCCGCCTTCCTGATGATCGAATTCCTGGACATCCCGTACCAGCAGATCATCCTGGCGGGCATCTTCCCGGCCTTCCTATACTTCTTCGGCATGTTCATGCAGGTGCACTTCGAGGCCAAGCGCGAAGGCCTGCGCGGCCTGCGCGCCGACGAAATGCCCAACCTGCGCGAATCGTTCAAGCGGCGCTGGCCCACGCTGCTGCCGCTGGTGGCCCTGATCGCCGTGCTGGCCAGCGGCCGCACGCCGTACCTGGCGGCCTTCGCCGGCATCACCGGCTGCATCGTGGTGGGCCTGCTCAACCCGTACCAGCGGCTGAAGCTGCGCGACCTGTACGACTCGTTCGAGACCGGCGCCAAGTACGCGCTGGCCGTCGGCGCGGCCGCCGGCACGGTGGGCCTGGTGATCGGCGTGGTCACCCTGACCGGGGTGGGCTTCAAGGTCTCGTACATCGTCATCAGCGCCGCCCAGGCCATCGCCGGCGGCGTGGGCGCGATCATCCCCGATTTCGTCGCCAACGCGCAGACCCTGACGCTGATCGCGGCCCTGGCCATGACCGGCCTCGTCTGCATCCTGATGGGCTGCGGCATCCCCACCACCGCCAACTACCTCATCATGGTGGCCGTCGCCGCGCCGACCCTGGTGCAACTGGGGGTGCAGCCGATCGCGGCGCACTTCTTCGTGTTCTATTTCGGCATCCTGGCCGACATCACGCCACCGGTGGCGCTGGCCGCCTATGCGGCGGCGGGCATGGCGGGCAGCGACCCCTTCAAGACCGGCAACACCGCGTTCCGGCTGGGCATCACCAAGCTGATCGTGCCCTTCGTGTTCGTGTTCTCGCCATCGCTGCTGATCTCGGTGCAGGGCTTCACCTGGTATTCGTTCTTCGTCACGCTGTTTGGCTGCATGGTCGGCCTGGTGCTGTTGTCGGCGGCTTTCTCGCGCTACCTGCTGGTCAGCATGAAATCCTGGGAACGCTGGCTGTGCGTAGTGGGCGCGCTGCTGACCATCATGCCGGGACTGCTCAGCGGGCTGGCGGGGCTGGCGATCTGCATCCCGGTGTTCCTGCGGCAGCTGGCGCAACTGAAGGCCGAGCGGGCCCTCCCGGCCGCCTGAAACAGGGACGGAATATGCCTCGGGGACGGATCTCACCGGCCTCCCCGAGGCACCTCGGCCGGCATCCGTTGTATATCGCCAACCCCGGCGCGCCAAGTTGCCCCAGATGACGTTTCAGCGTACAGTTAAATGCATGTTTGCTGGTTTGCCGATTTGCGGGCCGACTGTGCAAACCGGCACAACAATGCGCCATATGTTCGACATCCTCGTTTATCTGTTCGAAAACTACTACACGCCGCAAGCCTGTCCCGCGGCCGATGTTCTCGCCAAACGCCTCGCGGCAGCCGGCTTCGAACACGAAGACATCGACGACGCGCTGGGCTGGCTGTATGGCCTGGCCGAAACCACCGAACGCTGTGTCGACCTGGCCCAGGCCCCGAGTTCGGGCGTCCGCATCTACACCGATTCCGAATACCAGCAGCTCGGCACCGAGTCCATCGGCTTCATCGCCTTCCTCGAGTCCGCCGGCGTGCTGCCCGCGCCGCTGCGCGAAATCGTCATCGACCGTGCCCTGGCGGCACCCGAAACGCCGGTATCGCTGGCCAAGACCAAGATCATCGCCCTGATGGTCCTCTGGAGCCAGGAAGCCGAGATCGACAACCTGGTTCTCGAAGAACTGCTCGACGACGACGGTGTGCGCCGGCTCCACTGAGCCGTGAACTACGTCGGCCGATTCGCCCCCAGCCCTAGCGGGCCCCTGCACCTCGGTTCCCTGGTGGCCGCCCTGGCCAGCTGGCTGGACGCGCGCGCCCACGGCGGACGCTGGCTGCTGCGCATCGAGGATGTCGACACCCCTCGCACCGTGCCGGGCGCGGCCCAGGTCATCATGAACCAGCTGCGCGCGCTGGGCCTGCACTGGGACGGCGACATCCTGTGGCAATCGCAACGCGGCGCGGCCTACCAGCAGGCTTTCGACGCGCTGGCCGGGCGCGGCCTGATCTACGGCTGCGGCTGCACGCGGCGCGAAATCGCCGACTCGTCGCTGCGCGGCACGACGCCCGCCGTCGACGGCGAACGCCCATATCCCGGCACCTGCCGCCACGGCCTGCCGCCCGGCCGGCAGGCACGCGCCTGGCGGCTGCGCGTACCGGCGGGCACCGAGGCCTACACCGACCGCTGGCTGGGCCCCCAGCAGCAAGACGTGGCGCACGCCGTGGGCGACTTCGTGCTGCGCCGCGCCGACGGCCTGTGGGCCTACCAACTGGCCGTGGTGGTGGACGATGCCGAACAGGGCATCACCGACGTGGTACGCGGCGCCGACCTGCTCGGCTCGACCGCGCGCCAGCGGGTGCTGGCCCGCCTGCTGGGCGCCACGCCGCCGCGGGTGATGCATGTGCCATTGCTTACTGACCCCGCCACGGGCCTGAAACTGTCGAAGCAGAACGGCGCCGCGCCGCTGGATGCCGATCAGCCCCTGGCCATGCTGGCGCGGGCGTGGCAGGCGCTGGGATTCGCGCCATTGCCGGCCGGCACACCAGCCGATTTCCTGGCCGAAGCGACCGCCCACTGGGCCGGGCGCTTCGGAATGGATGGCTGATGCCCTGCGGGCGGTGTCAGACACCCTTCGGGGTGTCTGACACCTGGAAACGCACGCGCACAGCCGACCCGCCATGCAGGGCGAGGGATGCCGGAAAAACATCATGCGCCGAAACCCTAGGCGCCCATGGCGCTACCTTTGGACTTGCCCGGGTATGGCCAGGTATCAGACACCCCGCAGGGTGTCTGACACCATTCGGTTAACAAGACAAACTGCCCACGTGCGCGCTACAGCGGCTGCTTGTCCGCCCCCAGCATGCGCACCAGCAGCCCGGTGCCGTCTTCGCCCACCCGCACCTCGCCGTAGCGGGCCGTCGCATAGCGGTCGGCCTGGCCCTCGGGGAAGAAATACGCATTGGTGACAATGCGCACCTCGCCGCCCCGCATGCGGTAGCGCAGGGCGATTTCCTGGCTGGCCTGCGGCTGCACGGCATCCTGGATGCGCGCGACCTGCGCCACGCCGTCCTGGTCGGGCACCAGTACCACGTAGCCGTCAAGGGGCGGCGCGTCGTTCTGGTTGCCGGCAAAGCGCTGCATCACGACCGTGCCCGCGGCGAAACGCAAGGCCATGTAGTCGCCCTGCATCAACGAGCGCGGGTCCACCGGCGCCAATTCCAGGATGGCGACCCGTCCGTGGGCCAGCAGGGCTTCGCGCTGCCAGATCGCGCCGTTGACCACGGCCAGGGTCAGCGCCAGCCCGCCCAGCACCACGGCGGTGCGCCAGCGCAGCGCCGCCGACGCCGGCCCGGGCACGGCCGCCGAGGGCGCCTCGGCCGTGCGCATCAGGCGCGGCACCAGCCACACCAGCGCGCGCAGGAAGAAGAACAGCAGCGCGGCCCCGCCCAGCCACAGGGCCTTGTCGAGCAGGGGGATCTGCAGCTGATAGTAGTAGACCACCAGGTACGCCAGCAGGCTCAGCCCGCCGAAGATGGTCAGGCGCGAACGGTTCAGGCCGAAACCCAGCAGCATCCAGGCCAGCGCGAAGGCGATGCCCGGGCTGGGCAGCCAGAACAGCGCCAGCATCAGCAGGCCCAGCGGCACGCCCCACAGCACCCCGGCGGTCAGCAGATGGCGGCGCGGCCACAGCACGGCCAGCGCGCAGGCCACCGGCAGCAGCACGCCGGCCGCGGTCAGCAGCGCCGTGGCCGGCTGCACGCTCCAGATGGCCGGCAACTGCGCCAGCGAGGTGCCGCCCGCCAGCCAGACCATGCCCTGCACGGCCAGCACGAATGCCCAGGCCAGCGGCAGCAACACGTTGGGCCGCGTGCGCGCCAGGCGATGCCCCACGCAGAAGGCGGCGGCGGCCGTCCAGGCGCCCGCCACCGCCACGGGCAGCCAGACGAACGTGGCGCGCGCCGAATCGAAATTCAGCCACATGTCGAGCAGGTCGTTGTCCATCAGGCTGGGGACCAGGCCCAGCCAGATCAGCCCGGCCAGCGCCAGGGCGATCATCCAGGCGCTCAGGAAGCGCAGCAACGCGTCGGGGGCCAGCGCATACACCGCCACGCCCAGCAGCAGCACGAAGGCGCAAGCGCTGGACAGCGAGGCCGACTCCGACAGGCCGAACACCACCAGGATCTGCCCGGCAAACCCCATGGCCGTGGCGCACTGCCGCCAGAACGGCCCCGCGTCGGTGCGCAGCACCGCCACGGCGGCGGCGCACAGCACCAGGCCCACCACCAGGCCGCCCTGCTGGGACCCGACCAGGCCCGACACAAACAGGAACAGCAACAGCAGCAGGGTGGCCAGCCAGGCGCTCAGGCCCAACAGGCCCTGCACGTACCAGGCCGGGCCCAGCTGGGGCTCGGTGTCGGGCTCGCCCAGCCCGGCCACCGGCGCGCCGGCGTCGGCCGGGGACACGGCATTGCCGGCCGAGGCGCCGGCCGGCTCGGCGTCGGCCAGGGGGCGGCCCGCCGGCGGCTGGGCCGCCAGCCGGCGCAGCCACCGCGCAGCCCAGACGGCTTCGGCCATCAGCAGGCCGGCCAGCGGCAGGATGGCCCAGACGCCGGGTTCCAGGCTCAGCAGCCATTCGCCCGCCAGCCGCATCGATACGCAGATCACGCCGGCAGCCAGCATGGCCAGGATGAGCAGGTCGCGGCGGGCGCGCTGGTAGTAGTAGCCCAGGCCCAGCGTCACCACGGCCCAGGCCAGGCCCGTTACCGAGCCCAGCCCGCGCATGACCGAATCGCCGAAGGTCAGGGCCAGCACCAGCGAACTGATGGCCAGCGCCGCCAGCACCCGGGGCCCGATCTGGGTGCCCACCCGCCAGCGCCAGGCGGCGCATTCCCAGGCGGCCAGCAGCAGCAGGTTCAGCACCGCCATCATCAGGGTGGGCAGGCCGGGGCCGACCAGCCACCAGAACAGCACGCCGGACTGCCCCAGATAAAGAAAGGCGGCCAGGTTGACCACCACCACCCACAGCAGCCAGACGGCCTGGCTGGCGGCCACCAGCGCCCAGGGCAGCAACAGCAGCGCCCACCAGGCGAAGAGTTCCCAGGTATCGGCGCCGGTCTGGTAAGTTTGGCCCAGCAGGGCCAGCAGCGCCCCCAGCAGCAGCCCGGCCAGCGCCAGCAGGGCGCCGGGGGCGTAGCGGCGCGGCCCGGCCGCGGCCCGCAGGCGCCAGCCGGCCCAGGCGGCGCCCAGCACGCAGGCCGCCAGCAGCCCTTGGGCGCCGGCGAAACGCTGGATTTTGGTCATGTCCTGCCAGTTGGCGGCCACCCCGCAGATGACGGCGCTGCCTAGCAGCCAAACGCCCAGCCACAACGTGCTGCGGGCCAGAAATTGCCGCCATGCGTGCAGTTCCGATCCCGCCTGTCCTCCGGCCCCGACTTGCATGCGGCGAATCTCCCCTCGTATCATCCGCGCTACACCGGCGGGTCTACCGCCACTGGATACCCATGAGCAAAACGCTGATTATTGCCGAGAAGCCCTCGGTAGCCCTTGATATATCACGCGCCCTCGGAGGCTTCGCGCGCGAGGGCGACTATTTTGAAAGCGAACGTTACGTGCTGGCCTCCAGTATCGGGCATTTGCTCGGCCTTGTCGCGCCCAACGACCCCGTCAAGGGGAAATGGAGCTTCGCGCACCTGCCGGTCATTCCGCCCGAGTTCGAGCTCGGCCCGGCCGACAAGAAATCGGCCGAACGCCTGAAGCTGCTGGTCAGGCTGGCCAAGCGCAAGGACGTCGACGCGCTGATCAACGCCTGTGACGCCGGACGCGAGGGCGAGCTGATCTTCCGCTACATCATCCAGTACGCGGGCGTCAAAAAGCCCATCCAGCGCCTGTGGCTGCAGTCCATGACCCAGGCCGCCATCCGCGAGGCCTTCTCGAACCTGCGCGAAGACGCCCAGCTCAAGCCCCTGGAAGCGGCCGCGCGCTCGCGCGCCGAGGCCGACTGGCTGGTGGGCATCAACGGCACCCGCGCCATGACCGCCTTCAACAGCAAAGACGGCGGCTTCTTCAAGACCCCGGTGGGCCGGGTGCAAACGCCCACGCTGGCCATCGTGGCGGAACGCGAAGAACGCATCCGCAGCTTCGTGTCGCGCGACTACTGGGAAGTGCACGGCACGTTCGTGGCCGCCGCCGGCCTGTACCAGGGCCGCTGGATAGACCCCGATTTCAAGCGAGACGAACGCGACCCCGAAAAGCGCGAGTCGCGCCTGTGGTCGCAGGCGGCCGCGCAAAGCGTGGTGGCGGCCTGCCGCGACCAGCCCGGCACCGTCACCGAAGAATCCAAGCCCTCGACCCAGATGTCGCCGGGCCTGTACGACCTGACCTCGCTGCAGCGCGACGCCAACGGTCGCTTCGGTTTTTCGGCCAAGACCACCCTGGCGCTGGCGCAGACCCTGTACGAACGCCACAAGGCCCTGACCTACCCGCGTACCGATTCGCGCTACCTGCCCGAAGACTACGTAAGCACCGTGCGCGACACCATGCAGGCGCTGGCCAAGGGCGGCTCCAATGCGGTGGGGCAGCTGTCGCGCCACGCCAGCACCGTGGTGGCGCAGAACTGGGTCAAGCCCAACCGGCGCATCTTCGACAACAAGAAGGTGTCGGACCACTTCGCCATCATTCCCACGCTGCAGATCCCGCACGACCTGAGCGAAGCCGAGGCCAAGCTGTACGACCTGGTGCTCAAGCGCTTCCTGGCCGTGTTCTTCCCGGCGGCCGAATACCGCGTCACCACCCGCATCACCGAAGTGCAGGGCCATCGCTTCAAGACCGAAGGCAAGGTGCTGGTGGCGCCGGGCTGGCTGGCCGTGTACGGCAAGGAAGCCCAGGGCGAAGACGCCAACCTGGTGCCCGTGGCCGACAACGAAACCGTGCGTACCGAAGACGTCGAGGCCGTGGGCCTGGCGACCAAGCCGCCGGCGCGCTACAACGAAGCCACGCTGCTGTCGGCCATGGAAGGCGCGGGCAAGCTGGTCGACGACGAAGAACTGCGCGAGGCCATGTCCGAGCGCGGCCTGGGCACGCCGGCCACGCGCGCCGGCATCATCGAAGGCCTGCTGGGCGAAGGCTACCTGCGCCGCGAAGGCCGCGACCTGGTGCCCACCGCCAAGGCGCGCCAGCTGATGACGCTGCTGGCCGGGCTGGACGTCACCGAACTGACCTCGCCCGAACTGACCGGCGAGTGGGAACACAAGCTCAAGCAGATCGAGCAGGGCGGCCTGGGCCGCGACGCCTTCATGCGCGAGATCGCCCAGATGACCCAGGTGATCGTCAAGCGCGCCAAGGAATACGAACGCGACACAGTGCCCGGCGACTACGCCACGCTGCAGACGCCTTGCCCCAAGTGCGGCGGGGTGGTCAAGGAAAACTACCGCCGCTACGCCTGCACCCAGTGCGACTTCTCTATCGGCAAGCATCCGGGTGGCCGCACCTTCGAACTGCCGGAAGTCGAAGAACTGCTGGCCAAGCGCGAGATCGGCCCGCTGCAGGGTTTCATCAGCAAGATGGGCCGGCCGTTCGCCGCCATCCTGCGCATCAGCGACGAAGACAAGCTGGAATTCGACTTCGGCCAGAAAGACGACGAAGACGACGAGCCGGTGGATTTCTCCGGTCATACGCCGGTGGGCGCCTGCCCCAAGTGCGGCTCGCGCATATTCGAGCATGGCCTGAGCTACGTCTGCGAGAAATCCGTGGGCCCCGACAAGACCTGCGACTTCCGCTCGGGCAAGATCATCCTGCAGCAAGAGATCTCGCGCGACCAGATGCAGAAGCTGCTGGCCAACGGCCGCACCGACCTGCTCGACGGCTTCGTGTCCAGCCGCACGCACCGCAAGTTCAAGGCCTTCCTGGTGCGCCAGCCCGACGGCAAGATCGGCTTCGAATTCGAGCCGCGTGCCGCCAAGCCGGGCGCTCGCGCTCCGGCCAAGACGGCGGGCAAGACGGCCGCCAAGACCACGGCCACCAAGACCGCCACCAAGGCGGCGGCGAAAACCACGGCCAAGAAGCCCGCGGTGAAGAAAGCCGCTGCCAAGAAGGCTCCCGCCAAGAAAGCGGCCGCCAAGAAAACCGCCTGATGCGGCAAGGGGGCCGCCCATGACTACCGTCCCGCCCGACCAGTCCTACCTGCAACGCTTTTCGCTGGCCGGGCAGGTGGCGCTGGTCACCGGGTCGGCCCGCGGCCTGGGCCTGTGCATCGCCCGCGCCATGGCCGGCTGCGGCGCCCACGTGCTGATCAACGGCCGCACCGCCTCGGCCGTGCAGGCCACGGTGGCCGCACTGCGCGAGGCCGGGCTGGCGGCCTCGGCACTGCCCTTCGATATCGGCGACGACGCGGCCATGGATCGCGCCTTCGCGCAGATCGACGCAGAACACGGCCGGCTGGATATCCTGGTCAACAATGTCGGCGCCCGCAACCGCCAGACGCTGCAGGCCATTTCGGCGGCCGAGATCCGTGCCCTGATCGACATCGACCTGGTTGCCGGCATGCTGCTGGCCAAGCAGGCGGCCGAACGCATGGTGCGCCAGCGGGCCGGCCGCCTGATCACCATCACCTCGGTGGTGGGCGAACTGGCCCGGGCCGGCGACGCCGTCTACCCGGCCGCCAAGCAAGGGCTTACCGGCATGATGCGGGCGCTGGCCGCCGAGTTCGGCCCGCTGGGCATCACCAGCAACGCCATCGCGCCCGGCACCTTCGCCACCGAAACCAATGCGGCCTACGTGGCCGACCCCGCGCTGCACGACCCGATGGCGGCCCGCAACCCCATGGGGCGCTGGGGCCAGCCCGAAGAAATCGCCGGCGCCGCGGTCTTCCTGGCGTCGCCGGCCGCCTCGTACGTGAACGGCCAGGTGCTGGCGGTGGACGGAGGCCTGTCCATTCTGTTCTAGTTGGAATATCGGCTGCCCGGCACGCGCTGCCGGCATTCTCTAACGACACTCCAGAGGTTCATCGGCATGAAGCAGCATTTCATCGACAACCGCCCGGTCCCCGGCAATTCGGGCGAAGCCATTGCCGTCATCGATCCGTCCACCGGACAGCAGTACGACAGCATCCCGCGCGGCAATGCCGCCGACATCGACTTGGCCGTGCGCGCGGCGCGCCGCGCCTACGACGAGGGCGCGTGGGGCAAGCTCACCGCCGCCGAGCGCGGCCGGCTGCTGCTGAAGCTGTCGCTGAAAGTGCTGGACCACGCCGACGAGCTCACCGAGATCGAATCGCGCGACTGCGGCAAGCCCACCCGGCAGGCACGCGCCGACGTTACCGCGGTGGCGCGCTATTTCGAATACTACGGCGGCGCGGCCGACAAGCTGCACGGCGAAACCCTGCCCTACCAGAACGGCTACACCGTGCTGACGCTGCGCGAGCCGCACGGCGTCACGGGGCATGTGGTGCCCTGGAACTATCCGCTGCAGATCTTCGGCCGCAGTGTGGGCGGCGCGCTGGCCGCTGGCAACGCCTGCGTGGTCAAGCCGGCCGAAGACGCCTGCCTGTCGCTGCTGCGGCTGGCCGAACTGGCCGCCGAAGTGGGTTTCCCGCCCGGCGCCATCAATGTCGTCACGGGCTATGGCCACGAGGCCGGCGACGCGCTGACGCGGCATCCGGGCATCGACCACATCTCGTTCACCGGCTCGCCGCGCATCGGCGTGCTGGTTACCCAGGTGGCGGCCGAACGGCATGTGCCGGTCACGCTGGAACTGGGCGGCAAGTCGCCGCAGATCGTGTTCGGCGACGCCGACCTGGACGCGCTGGTGCCGGTGGCCGTCAACGCCATCGTGCAGAACGCCGGCCAGACCTGCTCGGCCGGCAGCCGCCTGCTGATCGAGCGCAGCGCCTACGACCGCGTGCTGGAACGCCTGTCGCAGGCGTTCTCGGCGCTGCGCGCCGGCCCGGCCACCATGGACCTGGACTGCGGCCCGCTGATCCGCAAGACCCAACAAGAACGCGTGCAAGGCTTCCTGAAGACCGCCGCGCAAGACGGCATCGCCACCGCCGCGCAGGGCAAGGTCGCCGACGGCGCGCCGGCCGAAGGCTACTACCAGGCGCCCACGCTGCTGCGCGACGTGCCGGTCGACCACCGCCTGGGCCAGGAAGAAGTCTTCGGCCCGGTGCTGGCCGCCATGCCGTTCGACGACGAAGCCGACGCGGTGCGCATCGCCAACGCCACCGAATACGGCCTGGCCGCCAGCGTCTGGACCCGCGACGGCGGACGCCAGCTGCGCATCGCCCGCAAGGTGCGCAGCGGCCAGGTGTTCATCAACAACTACGGGGCCGGCGGCGGCATCGAACTGCCGTTCGGCGGCGTCAAAGCCAGCGGGCACGGGCGCGAAAAGGGCTTCGAGGCGCTGTACGGGTTCACGGTGCTCAAGACCATCTCGATCAAGCACGATTGAGCCGACCGGAGGGTGTCAGACACCCTTCGGGGTGTCTGACACCTAGAAGCGGCGTCCCGGAACGCTGCGGTGGGTCTGCGTGGCTGCGGCCAGGGTCGGATACTTGGGACGACATCGGGAAAAATGCGGTGCTGGGAGCGCCACGATGAGTCTGCACGACTGCGGCCGAGTGTCTGGCACCTGGAGACGATATCTGGAAACGCGGCGGTGAGCTTGCGCGGCTTTGACCAGGTGTCAGACACCCCGAAGGGTGTCTGACACCGCCCCGCGCAGCGGCTGCCCCGCTCAGGCGGTATCGTCCTCGTACCAGACGTCTTCGGCCAGCATCATCCGGTGGTGCCCTTCGCCCGCCGGCATCATCGGGAAACAATTTTCCTGCGGGGCCACCGCCACATCCAGGAAATACGGCCCCGGGTGCGCCAGGCATTGCGCCAGCGCCTCGTCCAGCCGCGCCGGGTCGTCCACCCGCGCCGCGCCCCAGCCGAACGCCTTGGCCAGCGCCACGAAATCCGGCAGCGACGCGTTATAGCTGTGGCTGTAGCGCCCGCCGTGGATCAGTTCCTGCCACTGGCGCACCATCCCCATGTAGCCGTTGTTGCACAACACCACCTTCACCGGCGTGTCGTGCTGCATGGCCGTGGACAGTTCCTGGATATTCATCAGCACCGAGGCGTCGCCGCTGACGCACACCACGGTCTTGTCCGGATGCGCCACCTGCGCCCCGATGGCCGCCGGCACGCCGTAGCCCATGGTACCCGCGCCGCCCGAAGTCAGCCAGCGGTTGGGCCGGTCGAAGCGCAGGTACTGCGCGGCCCACATCTGGTGCTGGCCCACGTCGGTGGACACGATGGCGTCGCGGCCCGCCAGCGCCGCCTGCAGGCGCTGCATCAAGTGTTGCGGCAGGATGGCGTCCGGCGCCGGCGGGCAGGCCAGGCAGTCTTTGGCGCGCCAGGCCTCGACCCGGCGCCACCAGTCGGCCAGCCGCGCCGGCGGCAGCGGCTGGGCCTCCAGCGCGCTGCGCAGCGCGTCGATCAGCGGCAGGCAATCGCCCACCAGCGCCACGTCCACTCGCACCACCTTGTTGATAGACGCCGGGTCGATGTCGATGTGGATCTTGCGCGCATGCGGGCAGAACTCGGCCAGCTTGCCGGTGATGCGATCGTCGAAGCGCGCGCCGATGCACACCACCAGGTCGGCGTGGTGCATGGCCATGTTGGCTTCCAGAGTACCGTGCATGCCCAGCATGCCCACGAACTGCGGGTCGGACGCCGGAAAGGCGCCCAGCCCCATCAGCGTCAGCGTGCAGGGCGCGCCCGTATGGCGCACCAGGTCGGTGAAAGCCTGGCAGGCCTGCGGCCCGGAATTGATCAGGCCGCCGCCGCCGTAGAACACCGGCCGCCGTGCCTGCGCGATCAGCGCGGCGGCGCGGCGCAGCGCCGTTTGCGGCAGCTTCAGCGACGCCTTGCCGGCCTGCCGGCGCGCGCGCAGCGCCGCCAGCCGCTGCCCTTCCGACGACTCGGCGGCATCGCCGGCCGGCTGCGGGCAAGCCAGCTGGATGTCTTTCGGAAAATCCACCAGCACCGGGCCGGGCCGGCCCTGCCGGGTCAGGTCCAGCGCGCGCCCCACCACGCCGGCCACGTCGGCGGCCGAACGGATCTGCGTATTCCACTTGGTGACCGAACGCGAGATGCCCATGGCGTCGCATTCCTGGAACGCATCGGTGCCGATGGCCGACGAGGCCACCTGGCCGCTGACGCACAGCACCGGGATCGAATCGCACATGGCATCCAGCAGGCCCGACGTGGTGTTGGCCATGCCCGGGCCCGACGTCACGAACACCACACCCGGCCGGCCGGTGGTGCGCGCGTAGCCTTCGGCGGCGTGCACCGCGGCCTGCTCGTGGCGCACCAGCACGTGGCGCAGGCGCGGCTCGGCGTACAGGGCATCGTAAAGCGGCAGCACGGCGCCGCCCGGATAGCCGAACACGGTATCGACACCGCGTTCGATCAGGGTGTCGAGCAAGATCTGGGCGCCGTTGCGGGCAGGTTGATCGTCTTGGTGCAAGGCGGCAAGGGCGGTGGCGTGCAGGCGGTCGTTCATGCTGAATATCTTATGCCGATCCGGGAAGAAGATTTCTCTTCTTTTCTACGAATTCTGGGTTTTTCCAGTAAATTTATCTTTATTTCTCAGGAATCCCGGAAAATGAAGCTGGACAAGTTCGACCTCGCCATCTTGCAGGCGCTGCAACAGAATGCCCGCGCCAGCCTCAACGACATCGGCGCGGCCGTGGGCCTGTCGTCCACGCCCTGCTGGAACCGCATCAAGCGCATGGAATCCGCCGGCGTCATCCGCGGCTATACGGTCGACATCGACCCGGCCAGCCTGGGCTTCATGGACACCGTCATCGTGCACGTCACGCTGGAAAGCCACAGCGAAGAAACTCTGTACGAATTCGGCCGCGCGCTGGCCCAGATTCCCGAGGTGCTGGAAGCCTTCCTGGTATCGGGCGACTACGACTACTACATCCGCATCGCGGTGCGCGACACGCGCGACTACGAACGGCTGCTGCGCGAACAGCTGTACCGCATCCCCGGCATCCGCCACAGCAAGTCGTGCTTCGTGCTGCGGCGGCTGAAAGAAACGCAGCTGCCGCTGACCCCGCCAGCAGCCGAATAAGCGGCCTGTAGACGCGTCATCATGGCTGACATGACGCACCGATATAATCCCCGCTGGCCCGCTTACCCCACCCTGCCTTCTTTCATGACCACAGCCGCTGAACCCACCAAGCCCTGGCACGTCGTGCGCCGCTCGAAACTGCACGGCAACGGCGTATTCGCCGCGCGCAAGATCCCGGCCGGCACCCGCATCATCGAATACGGCGGCGAACGCATCAGCGCGAAAGAAGCCGACCGCCGCCACCCCACCAACCCCGACGACCCATTCCACACGTTCTTCTTCGCGCTCAGCTCGGGCCGCGTCATCGACGGTGGCGACGACGGCAACGATGCCCGCTGGATCAACCACTCGTGCGAACCCAACTGCGAGGCGCAGGAAGGCCGGCACGGCAAGCGCGTGTACATCACGGCGCTGCGCGACATCACCCGCGGCGAAGAACTCTTCTACGACTACGGCCTGGTGCTCGACGGCCGGATCACCCGCAAGCTGCGCGACGCCTACCGTTGCCTGTGCGGCTCGGCGGACTGCCGCGGCACCATGCTGGCCCTGAAGAAAAAGAAGAAATAAGGCCTTCCCGCCCCAAGGCGTACAATGGGCATTGCCGCGTATTGCGGCACAGCAGTACGTCTTCAGGGCGGGGCGAAATTCCCCACCGGCGGTAAGCCACAGCAATGTGGCAAGCCCGCGAGCGCCCGGCTCGCCGCACGGCGGCCGGGGTCAGCAGATCTGGTGCGATGCCAGGGCCGACGGTCACAGTCCGGATGAAAGAAGATGTGCCGGCTCATTCCCGCCTGGTGGCGGGGTGCGCGCGTCGGCCGCCAGCCGGGGCGCGGCCCTGTTCCTTCCGCGCGGGGCTGCGTCCGGCTGTCGTTAGCCCTGAAACGTTTTTCGCCCACTTCCCTTGCGAGAGCGTTTCAATGTCCACCGTCATCCCCGCCGTACCCCATCTGCCCCCCGACCTGACCGCGCAGCCTTTCGAGGCCCGCCTGGCACGCGCCCTGCATCACATGCGCCTGGGCCGCCCGGTCATCCTGATGGACGACTTCGACCGCGAGAACGAAGCCGACCTGATCGTGGCCGCCGACAAACTCACCGTGCCCGTCATGGCCCAGCTGATCCGCGATTGCAGCGGCATCGTCTGCCTGTGCCTGACCGACGACACGCTGGGCCGCTTGCAGCTGCCGCCCATGGTCGCCCGCAACGAAAGCCGCTTCAGCACGGCCTTCACCGTCTCGATCGAGGCTCGCGAAGGCGTATCCACCGGCGTATCGGCCGCCGACCGCGTCACCACCATCCGCGCCGCCATCGCTCCTGGCGCGCAGGCCGCCGATATCGTCAGCCCGGGCCACGTATTCCCGCTGCGCGCGCAGCCGGGCGGCGTGCTGGCGCGGCGCGGCCACACGGAAGGGTCGGTCGACCTGGCCGTGCTGGCCGGCCTGCGCCCCGCGGCCGTGCTGTGCGAACTGATGAATGCCGACGGCACCATGGCGCGCGGCCCGGCGATTGCCCGCTACGCCGCCGAACATGGCCTGGTGGCGCTGACCATCGCCGAGCTGGCCGACCATCGCCGCCGCCTGGCGGAAACCGCCGCGGCCCAGGACGCGGTGGCCGCCGTCGCCGCGTAGCGCGTCAGCCGCGCAGTGCCTGGGCCATGCGCGCCAGGCATTGCGCGGCATCGCCCGTCACCACGGTGGCGCTGCAGGCCAGCATCAGGTTCAGGCCCAGGCCGAAATCTTCCACGGTATGCCCTTGCGCGTCGACGTGGCGCGGCGGGTCGTCGCTTTGCGCCACGGCCAGGCGCTGCACCAGCGTGCCGGCCTCGTCCAGGTAGGCCCATACCGGCTTGCCCAGGGCAACGGCATAGCCCACCTCGAAAGCCGTGCCCGAATCCGGCTCGGCGCCGCGAAACGGGTTCAGGTTGGCCATCACCGCGTCGGCCTGGCGGATCAGCGCCGCGTTGGCCTCGTAGATCCACTGCGCCAGCGCGCGCGGCGGCAGGTTGGCGGGCGCCTGGTTGTCCAGCGGATACAGGCCCTGGAAGCCGTGCTGCCGGCACTGCAGCTTCAGCCATTCGCCGTGCGCCAGCGAATCGGCGCGGAACACGTCGAAGCCCGCCAGGTACACGGTCTTCATGGCGCCGTCCCAGGGCCGCCGGCCCTAGTACCCGACCGTGAAGCGATGCCGCGAATGGCGCGGCGATTCCAGTTCGTCGACCAGGGCAATGGCGTAGTCCTCCATCGAGATCCAGCTCTTGCCCTCGGCATCGGCCAGCAGGTCGTCGCCACCGACACGGAAGGTGCCGGTGCGCTCGCCCGGCTCGAACAGCGCCGACGGCGACAGGAACGTCCAGTCCAGGGTTTTCTCGCGGCGCAGCGCATCCAGGAACACCACGCCGGCGCGCGCCTCGGGCTTGTAGGCATCGGGAAATTCGGGCGTGTCGATCAGCATCAGGCCCGGGGCCACCCGCAGGCTGCCCGCGCCGCCCACCACCAGCAGCCGCGGCACGCCGGCCTGGTGCAGCGCCGCCAGCAACGGCTTAGCGTCGGCCGACACGAAGCGGGCGGCGCTGATCACGGCGTCGTGGCCAGCCAGCAGCGGGGCCAGGGCCTCGGGATCGGTGGCGTCGCCCTGGCGGGCGGTCAGGCCGGCGCGCGTGACGACTTCGTCGGGGTTGCGGGCGATGCCGGTGACCTGGTGGCCGCGGCGCAGCAGTTCGTCGGCGATGCGCGAGCCGACGCGGCCGGTGATGCCGATCAATGCGATGTTCATGGTGTGCTCCGGTTGCAAGAGATATCCCATGCTAGTCGCGCCGCCCGCCGGCGCATACGCCCCGGCGGCAAACAGTCAGTTGCACATCATGCACCAATGGCGCGCCGCGCCTGGTACACCTGCAGGTGCGCGTAGGCCACGCGCAGGTTGGGCACGTCCAGCCCCAGCGTGCGGCCGCGGTGCACCATGTCGCCCACGATATGGTCGGCCTCGACCGGCGCGCCCTGGCTCAGGTCGCGGAACATCGAGGCGGTCATGGGCGATGCGCGGTCGATCAGCACCTTCAGGGCCGCGGTGTCGGCGTCGGCGCGCACCGTGTGCCCGGACGCCGCGGCGATCTGCTGGCATTCGCGCAGCAGGTCGCGCACGATGGCCTCGCCGTCGTCGGTGGACACGATCTGCCCCACCGTGCCGCGCATCAGGCAGGTGGCCGAGGCCAGGGTGGTCAGGAACACGTACTTTTCCCAGATGTCCTGCAGGATGCCGGGGCTGAGGCGGCTGCTGAAGGCGGCGTCGGCCAGCGCGGCTTCCAGCGCCGTGCAACGCGCGCTGCGCGGCTCGCCGGCGCGCTCGCCGAACACGAAGGCGGCATGCTGCCCCAGGTGCCGCACCTGGCCCTCGGGTCCCAGCGTGGCGTTGATCTGGCACAGGCCGCCCAGCACCCGCGCCGCGCCGAACTCGGCATCCAGCGTGTCGTACTGCAGCACGCCGTTCATGATGGGCAGGATGGCCGTGTCCGGGCCCACCGCCGGGCGAATCGCCTCGATGGCGCTGGGCAGGTCGTAGGCCTTGCAACTGAGCACCACCACGTCGTAGGCACCGCTCAGCTCGGCTTCGGTCACCAGCTGCGGCGTCACCACGGCGTCGCCGCGCGGGCTTTCGATGCGCAGGCCCTGCGCACGCAGCTTCTGCGCGCGCGCCTGGCGCACCAGGAAGGTGACGTCCGCGCCCGCCTGCGCGGCCCGCCCGCCGAAATAACCGCCCGTACCGCCGGCGCCAAGGAACAGCAATCGCATCGATGTCTCCGTTCAAGCCTGCGCGCCGCGCCAATCCGGGCGCGCGTCAGTCACGATTATGCACCTGGGAGTGGGGTGGGGCGGTGGCGGGTTGTGGGGGGGGGGTTGTCTGGGTTCTTGAGTCGCCCTTGCGTCCCGAGCGCGGGCCGGGCGAAGTCCGTCGGGCTCGGGCGCACCACCAGGCGCCCTCGGCCTGCTGCGCAGGCTGCCCCGCCGTCCAACCCGCCCGGCCCGCGCTCGGGACGCAAGGGCTGGCAGGGGCTACACCGCGGGGGAAAACATGGGATGTCAGACACCCGGCGGCGGCGTCGGCTGGCCCGGGGTGTCTCGTAGGGGTGTCTGACACCTGAGTGAGAGCAGAGGCTGATGAAAGATCCGAACATCTGGCACCTGAGTGAGACCAGAAGCTGATGAAAGATTCGAACATCTGGTACCTGAGTGAGAGCGAGAGCTGATGGAAGGTCCGGATCTGACACCAGAGTGAGAGCGAGAACGGTGGTTGATGAGGGGCTGGGCACCCGGCGCTTGGGCAATGTCCGACATCAGGCCCAGGTGCCAAATGCCTTGGGTCAGGGCGGTGATGGTCCGAATTTGCCCCGCCGCCGCCCAGGTGTCAGACACCCCGCAGAGAAAACGTGGCAAATTGCCGCCGGTCTTCCCAGGGTGTCTGACACCCCCACCCAAAAAACACCCCCGGCGTCGCCCAGATCCCAGTCCCGCGCCGTCCGGGCAGGCGGGGGCGGCGGGTTGGACGGCGGGGCAGCCTGCGCAGCAGGCCGAGGGCGCCTGGTGGCGCGCCCGAGCCCGACGGACTTCGCCGCCCCCGCCTGCCCGGACGGCGCGGGACGACACAAGAACCCGAACCCCACCGCATACCGTTACCCCCCAAGCCACACCACGCCCCCTACCGTTATGCACCCGGGGGATAATCCGTCACGGCACAAGCTGCCTATAATCCATTCGCGGCGCGGGCGTTGCCCGGCGCCGCCGCGCCGCCCCATCGCACTGCGTGCAGGAGCCTTCTCCATGACATTCCGCAATTCCCTGCCAGCCCCCGGGCAGACCCGACGCACTTTGCTGCGACTGGGCGTGGCCGCGGGTGCCGTGCTGGCGGCGGGAAGCGCATGGAGCCAGGCGCCGCAGCCCGTCAGCGGCAAGATCAAGGTTGCCGCCGTGTACACCGTGCCGATCGGACAGCAGTGGGTATCGCGCGTGCACAAGGCGCTGATCCTGGCCAGGACGCGCGGCGAGATCGACTACCAATACGCCGAGAACATCCCCCACAGCGACTACGAAGCGGCGTTGCGCAAATATGCCGACCAGGGCGCGCAACTGATCGTGGGCGAAGCCTTCCGCGCCGAAGCGGCCGCCCGCAAGGTCGCGCGCGACTACCCGGGCATCGCTTTCCTGATGGGGTCGTCGGGCCGGCCGCAGCAGCCCAACTTCTCGGTGTTCGACAACTACATCCAGGAACCGGCCTACCTGAGCGGCATGATCGCCGGCGGCCTGAGCGAAAGCGGCAAGATCGGCCTGGTGGGCGGCTACCCCATTCCCGAAGTCAACCGCCTGATGCACGCTTTCATGGACGGCGCCCGCGAGATCAACCCCGATGCGCAGTTCAGCGTGGCGTTCATCGGCTCGTGGTTCGACCCGGCCAAGGCCAAGCAGGCCGCCTTCGCCATGATCGACCAGGGCGTCGACGTGCTGTATGCCGAACGCTTCGGCGTGGCCGAGGCCGCGCAGGAACGCGGCAAGCTGGCCATCGGCAACGTCATCGACACCCAGCCCCAGTACCCGGACACCGTGGTCGCCTCGGCGCTATGGAACATGGAACCCACCATCGACCGGGCGCTCACGATGGTCCGGCGCGGCACCTTCAAGGCCGACGACTACGGCAAGTACTCGCAGATGCGCTACCAAGGGTCGATGCTGTCGCCATTGGGCACGTTCGAGGGCAAGCTGCCCGGCGGGCTGGTCGCCAGCGTGCAGGCCCGCCAGAAAGCCATCCTGGACGGCTCTTTCAGCGTGCGCATCGACGACACCCCCCCGCAGTCCAACCCGGCGGCGCCGGCGCGCGCAGGGGCCGGCGCGCCCACCCCCGGCCGCGCCGCGCCGGCTCACGCCAACGGCAAGTAGATACGCGTCTTCAGTTCGGCCGCGGGCGTGGTCTTGGGGTCGTTGACATACTCTTCCCACATGGGGAAATCCAGCGTCTCGTGGCCGCTGGCCGGCAGCCATTCCGAGAACAACCAGTTGTAGGCCGCCTCGATCTCGCTATAGGGCCCGGTGTATTCCAGCACGGCGCAGCGGGCGGCCGGCAGCGAGAACGGCTCGAACACGGCATCCATGGCCGCGCCCTCGGGCAGCGTCAGGCCGGCGCGCGAGCGCAGCTTGTCGTGCGGCACCTGGGCGGGGTCGTCGTAGTACACGCCGAACGACCGCGTGGCCGGCCCCACCAGGTTGCGGCCGGACGCCAGCATGAACAGGCGGTCGAAGGTCGTGCCGATGTCCTGGTAGTCGCCCTGGTGCGCCAGGGTGGCCAGCGAGGCGCCGGCGAACTGTTCGATGGTAGTGGGGTACATGTCGCGCTCCTGAGAGTTGAAGGGCCTGGAGCGCGCTTGCCGATAACGGCCCGGCGGCATGCCGAACACGGCGCCGAAAGCCCGGTTGAAGGCGGCTTGCGACGTGTATCCGGCGCGCTGCGCCACCTGCTGCATCGGCGCATCCCCGGCCAGCGCCACCGACGCCCGGTGCATGCGCACGCGCTGCACCGTGGCGTTCACCGTCTCGCCCATCAACGCGCGGTAGACGCGGTGGAAGTGATAGGGCGACAGGCACGCCAGCTCGGCCAGGCGATACAGGTCGGGCGCCGCATCGGGATGCGAGGCCAGCCATTGCAGCACCGGTTCCAGCCGGTTGGCATAGTGGATGCGGGTCTTGGGTTTCATGCGTCCTCCAGGGCTTCCACTGTAGCGATGGGGGCTTTGCAGATTTTGCGGTTTTGCAAAGCGGGCGCCGGATGCCCGCCGCGGCTTATCTTACCGTCTTGCCCAGGTTCCCAGGCCGTTGTCGTCGTAAAGCGCGATGACGAAGCCGCCGGCGCGATCCTTGTCCATCTGGAACCGCAGCGACGCCAGCGAATCCACCAGTTCCGCCTCGCCTGCCGGGACGAACGCAAACGTGTCGCCGTCCCAGTGCTGCAGCCGGAACGTCATCGCCTTCGGCCCCAGCGTCAGCGTCATGACGCCGTCGGCTTCGCGGATCTCGGCCGGGCCGAAATAGGCGTTCTGGTAGTGGCCGACATACTGGCCCGGCGGCTGGCTGGCCTTGGGCCGCGCCGGACGGCTTTGCGAGGCCAGGTCCGCCTGCGGCGCGAAGAAGCCCTGCATGACGCCGTTGTAGGCCGCGAACCAGTCCCGGCTGGGCTTGCCGTACAGCGCCGTATCGGTGAACTCGGCAACGACCGATTCCGCCGCGCCGACCGGCGCGCCGTTGGTCAACACCACGATGCCGATCCCGGCGGACGGCACGATCTTGAAGGCCGTGCCGGCGCCCAGCAGAAACGCGCCCGAGTGGCCCATGGCCGGGCGGCCGCCCAGCTCGGTGTTCACGTTGAAGCCATAGCCATAGAACCCCGGCCGCGCGTCCACCGCATGCGGCGGCGCGCTGAACGACTGCGGCGACAGCGCCGGCAGCAGCGCCGACGGCGCGATCAGCGGCTTGCCCTGATGTTGCCCATCCGCCAGCAGCAGTTTCAGCCACTCGGCCAGGTCCACCACATTGGACGAGACGCCTCCGGCCGGCGCCTGCGCGTCAGCGTTGCGCTGGCCCAGCGCCTGGAACGAACCCTGCTGGTACACGTGCAACGAGGCGCGATTGTCGCGGGCCGTGTAATCGCGATAGCGATAACTGGTCGAGGCCATGCCCAGCGGCTTGAACAACGAAGCGTCGGCCAGGTCTTCCCATGGCTGCTTCGCGGCCGCCGCCACGGCCTCGGCCGCGATCGTCGTGCTGAAGTTGGCGTAATGATAAGAAATGCGGAAAGGATCGAGCGGCAACTGCCGCAAGCGCGCGATGACCTCGGCGCGCGTGAACCCCAGGTCTTCCAGGTCGTCGCCGGCCGTGCCCGGCAGGCCGCTGCGATGCGCGAAGAAGTCGCCGATGGTGCCGTGTCCGGTCACGTAGGCATCGCCCAGCGCGAAACCCGGCAGATGGCGCGACACCGGATCGTCCCAGGACACCGTGCCGCGGCTCACCTGGATCGCCGTCACGGTCGACGATATCGACTTGGAGATCGAGGCGATCTGGAACACGGTGTGCGCGTCCACCGCGTCGGGCTTGCCCACGTCGCGCTTGCCGTAGCCTTGGGCAAACACCGTCTTGCCGTCGATGACCACGGCCACGGCCATGCCCGGCACGTGGCTGCGCTGCATCACGCGATCGACGATGCCCGGCAATTCCCGGACGGCCTGCTCCCGGCTGCCCGGCGGGATCGCCACGGCGTCGGCCGGCGGGCTGGCGCCGCGATCGATCGCCACGGTCTGCGATACGGCCGGCATGGCGCAGCCCAAGGCCAGAACGGCGGCGGCGATGCGCGATGGCTTGCGGTTCACGGTCACGTCAGAACTCCGCTTGATAGGCGATACGGAATACGCCCTGGTTGATGACCAGCGACTGGTCGCGTTGACGCGTCAGCCCAGCCTGGACGATGAAGCCGGCTGGCAGCACGTAAGTGGCCGCGCCGGATACGGCCCAATCCCAGCCGTCCCGCAGGCCATAGCGCGCCAGTTTTTCGTCGCTGCCCGACAGCTTGCGCACCGCGGCGGTCAGCACGAACTGCCAGCGGTCGCGCGACAGCGATACCGAGGTCACGCCGTTGCCGTTGGCCACTGGCGCGCCATGGAACGCGGTGGCGTAGGTGGCTTCGTTGTACCAGCCCAGGTTCCAGCGTTGGCCCAGCGCCGTGTCGTAGCGCAGGCGCGCGGACACGATATTGGCGCTGTCGCCGTACCCCGGCTGGGCATGCAGCCGGCCCGCATCCACGCCCCCCGAAATGCCGTCCAGCCCCGGTAGGTTGCGAAAGTCATAGGACACGACGAAGGACTTCATCTGGTCGCTGAAGGCGGGCGGCTCGTCGGCCTTCATGAAGCCGTGGTCGAAACTCAGGCGCTTGCTCAGGCTGCTGTCGTCGCGCTTGAACAGCACCGCCGCAAAAGAATGCGAGCCGGCGCCCGCCGTGTCGAACGTATACCGGCCGCCCACGCCCACGGCGCCGCGGTACTCCGAGCCCTCGGTGAAACCGGAATACAACCCGTCGATCACGTGCCAGGCGTCGCCATAGCCCAGGTCCATCTTGCCGCCGTACAGCGCATAGCGGTCGGCGGTGTAGGCGGCGAACAAGTTGTTCAAGTCGATGCCCAGGTCGGAAAAGGCGTTGTCTTTCGTCTCGTTCGTGGCGGAATTCAAGGTCGCCTTGGCGCGTATCGAAAAGCGGTTCGTCAGTTGCAGCACGAAGGCGCTTTCCACCTGCGGCTGCGTGCTGCTCCAGTGCGAGCGCGGGATCTGCCCGTTGTCGTCGCGGATGCCGAAGTAGTTGGTGTACCCGGTCAGCGCCAGTACCCTGCCGTTGAACCGGGGGTACTCGTCGTCCGCGCCGCCCAGTTCGCTATAGGGGGTAAGGAAGATCTCTGTCTTGAAGATGTCCCTGGCGTCCTGGGCGCCGGCCGGCGGCGCGCTCATCGCCAGCACGGCCACGCCGGGCGCCGCCATGCGACGCAGGCCAGTCATCACGACGCTTCGCACGGGCCGACCCACCGGATCCGCTCACCGGGCCAGTTCGGCCGCCAGCTCGCGCACCTGGGAATGGATGCCTTCGAACATGGCGAAGTTCACGCGGCTGGCCACGACAAAGATCCCCAGGTCCCGGTTGGGCGACAACACCACATAGCTCATGAAGCCACCCAGGCCGCCGCTCTTGCCCAGCAGCAGCGGCGTGCCGTTGCGCGGCAGGCTGACGACCCAGCCCAGGCCCATGCCGTCGGCGTCGGTTACTTCGGTGCCCACCACCGACTTCAACCCGTCGTAGGGCAGCCACATCTGATGCGCCAGCAGGGCCTCGGGCCGCTGTTGCCTGGCGCCCTGCAGGTGCCACCGCATCCAGCGCGCCATGTCCGCCGCCGTCGAGTACACGCCGGCGCTGGCGTACATGATGTCGGGCACGGGCGCGTTGGGGTCCGGTTGGTTCATCGGGTCCAGGCCCGTCATCAGGCGCTTCTGCTGCTGATCGTCGAGCACGTTGGTCGTGTCGGCCAGGCCGGCCGGCTTGAGCACTTCGTTGGCCAGCACGGTGGAATAGTCCGCGCCGCCCGCCCTGGCCAGCGCGTCGCCCAGCAAGCCGTAGCCCAGGTTGGAATACAGCGTGGTCGTGCCGGGCGCATACGGCGGCTGGTGGCTGCCGATCCACTTCCAGTAGTAGCCCCGGTCGAACGCGGCAAACGGGTTTTCCGAGGGCTTGGCATCCGGGTCGGGCAACTCGCGCGGCAGCGCGGCCGAATGCGTGGCCAGGTCCAGCAGGGTGATCGGCCGGCCGTTGGACTCGACCGGCGCGTTGCCCGGCGCGTACCGGGACAAGGGATCCGTCAGGCCGAGCCTGCCCTTGACGGCCAGCGACGCCAGCACGTCGCCGGCAAACACCTTGGACACCGACGCCAGCCGGAAAATCGAATGCTCGTCCGGCTCGACGCCGCTGCCGGGCGCGGTCTCGCCATAGGCCTGGATGACGGTGTCGTCGCCGCGCACCACCCCGATCACGACGGCCGGCGCGCCCGCGTTCAAATAGAGCTGCATGCCGGCCATCGAGACCGCGTCGGTCAGGGCCAGATCGGCCGCCCGGGCCGGGGAGGAACCGAGCCCGCAGGCCATGGCCAGGGCAAGAGTGCAAACACGCGAAACGATGCGGGAGGCCGACATGCCGATTCTCTCTGGTCCGGGAAATGGGGAAATCCGCTGCAAGCGTGATGATCCCAAAAACCACGAGAATCGCTACCATCCCAGGACGAAACGACATGCCGGTCTGATGAATGGCATGCCGGCCGTTCGGCCGCGGCCGGCGGCGCCGTTCAGACGCCCATGCGTTCGCGCAGCAACCTGCGGTGGGCGCGCGACACCGGCCAGCCCCGGTCGGCGCCGCGCATGCGGATCAGCCAGCGGTCGGCGCTGCGCCGGTCGATGTCCACCACGTGCAGGGCATTCACGATGGCGGTGCGATGCACCCGGAAGAAGGATTTTTCCGGCAGCAGCGTCGACCAGGTGCCCAGCGAGCGCGAGTCCAGCACCATCGACCCGTTGGCCAGCCAGATTTCACTGTAGTTGCCCGCCGAGCGTACGCCGGCGATGGCCTCGGGCTGCACGCCCTGCACCACGCCGCGCATTCTCAGGTAGACCAGGGCAGTCGAGCTCTCGTACGGCGCGGGCGGGGGCTGGCCCCGGCCATTGCCGTATCGGGCCTGGCCGATCAGGCCGGCGCACTGGAACAGCGCATCGACCTCGGCATCCGGCCACGTCCGGTGTTTCACGGTGGTGTCGAACCCGATGACGCCCCGCAACTTGCCCTCGTTGAAGATGGGCACGCTCAGGACGCTCTTGTTGCCCTGGCGGATGAATTCCACCTGGATGGCCCGGGCGGTGCGCGGCAGCTTGTGGATGTCGTGGATCGCCACCGCCTGGCCCCTGGCCATGTATTTGTGCAGCCAGGCGATCAGGGTGGTCGGCACATCCTGCAGTTCCGCCACATACGGCTTGGTCTGGCCCCGGCACCATTCGTGGGTATTGCGAAAGCGCAGCATGTCCGGCCGGTATTCCAGCATCCACGATCGGTCGGCATCCGAGGTCTCGCCCATCAGCGCCAGCGATTGGGCGATGGCTTCGTCGACCGGGTATTTCAGCAGGTTGATCGCGCACTGGTATAGCCAGTCGCCCCGCGGGCCGGGCGCGGGGCGGGTAGCGTCGTGAAGCTTGAAACAAGCCACGGCGATGGGCGCCTACGTCGGATAGGTACCCGGCAGCAGCACGCTGCGGTCACCCGGCGTCAGCGACTTGCGGCCGCACAGCGCCAGGGTGACGTCCATTTCCTTGTACAGGATCTCCAGTGCCCGGGTCACGCCGGCCTTGCCGTACGCCCCCAGCCCGTACAGGAACGCCCGCCCGATCATGGTGCCGCGCGCGCCCAGCGCCACGGCCTTCAGCACGTCTTGCCCCGACCGGATGCCGCCATCCATCCAGACCTCGATGCGCGAGCCCACCGCGTCGGCGATGGCCGGCAGCGCCGCGATGGACGACATCGCGCCGTCGAGCTGCCGCCCGCCGTGGTTGCTGACGATCAGCGCATCGGCGCCGCTGTCGGCCGCCAGGCGCGCGTCTTCGGCGTCCAGCACGCCCTTCAGGATCAGCTTGCCGCCCCAGCGCTGCTTGATCCATTCGACGTCGGCCCAGCTCAGCCGCGGATCGAATTGCTCGGCCGTCCAGGACGACAGCGACGACAGGTCGGCCACGCCCTTGGCATGGCCGACGATGTTGCCGAAGGTGCGGCGCGGCGTGCCCAGCATGCCCAGGCACCAGCGCGGCTTGGTGGCCAGGTTGATCAGGTTGGCCAGCGTGGGCTTGGGCGGGGCCGACAGGCCGTTGCGAATATCCTTGTGGCGCTGGCCCAGGATCTGCAGGTCCAGTGTCAGCACCAACGCCGAGCAGTTCGCGGCCTTGGCGCGGTCGATCAGGCTGGCCACGAAATCGCGGTCGCGCATCACGTACAGCTGGAACCAGAACGGCTTGCTGCTGGCGCGCGCCACGTCTTCGATCGAGCAGATGCTCATGGTCGACAGCGTGAATGGCACGCCGAATTCGGCCGCGGCCTGCGCCGCCACCATCTCGCCGTCGGCATGCTGCATGCCCGTCAGGCCCGTGGGCGCGATGGCCACCGGCATGATCGCGTCGGCGCCCGCCATGGTGGTGCGCAGCGACCGGCCTTCCATGTCGACCGCCACCCGCTGGCGCAGCTTGATGGCCTGGAAATCGGCCTCGTTGGCCCGATATGTGCCTTCGGTCCAGGCACCCGAATCGGCATAGTCGTAGAACATGCGCGGCACGCGCTTCTGAGCCACCACGCGAAGGTCTTCAATGCAAGTGATCTTGGCAAGGTTCGGGTTCATGGGACACTATTGGAAAATAGAGGGCTGGAAGGGCGTAGCAAGTATACGCGCCGCCCCCGTACCAAGAGGAACCGCATGCAAGTCCCCCAACACGAAACCGTGCACGTCATCGTCAAGGGCGTGGTGCAGGGCGTGGGCTACCGCCACGCCACGGTGCGGCGCGCGCACATGCTGGGCGTCACCGGCTGGGTGCAGAACATGGAAGACGGCACCGTGCAGGCCATGGTGCAGGGCACGCCCGACCAGGTCGACCACATGCTGGAATGGCTGCGCCGCGGCCCGCCCGCCGCCATGGTGCGCGAACTCATCACCCAGCGCGAATACACCGACAAGCGCTACGCGCGCTTCGAGCAACTGTAATCTTCCCTTCACACGAGCGCCGCCATGCCCGCTTCCGACCTCGATATTCTTCGCACCCAGCTGGCCGTCGACTCCGCCTGGATCGACTCATACGGCCACATGAACTCGGCCCGCTACGTCGGCGTATTCGACCATAGCGGCTTCCAGCTGCTGGATACGCTGGGGGTGGGCGAAAGCTACACGCGCGCCTCGCGTTGCGGCATCTACACCGTGGATATCGCCGTGAACTACCGCCGCGAACTGCTGGCGGGCGACCCGCTCGAACTGCGGCTGCGCGTGCTGGGCGCCGACGCCAAGCGCCTGCTGTGCCTGATGGAACTGTTCCAGACCCGCGACAACTACCTGGCCGCCACGATGGAACAGCTGTCTGTCCACGTAGACCTGAACACGCGGCGCAGCGCGCCGTTCCCGGATGCGCTGGCGCAGTCGCTGCAGGCCGCGGCGCAGGCCCATGCGGCCCTGCCGCTGCCCGACCGCCACGTGCGCCGCCTGGCGCTGGCGGCACGGTCCTGAACGGCAACCCTCGGGCAGGGCTCAGGCTTTCGAGCCTTCCTTGAACAAGCGCGCGATGCCGTGCTGCAGATGCGCCGTCATCGCGGCCCGCGCCTTTTGCGGATCGCCCTGGACGATCGCCGTTTCCACCAGGCGGTGCTCTTGCACGATATCGGCCACCCGCGTTGAATGGGGCCGCGGCGACAGTTCGCCGATCAGCCGGATGCTGAACCGCATCTGTTCCACCAGCGCTGCCATGGTCAAGACGAAGAAGCGGTTGCCGCTGGCCTGGGCCACCGCGGCGTGGAAAGCGACGTCTTCTTCCGGGGCGCTATGGCTGGAACCGGCCTGCAAGGCCTTTTCGAGCTTGACGCAGGCCTTCCGGATCGCGGCCACGTCGGCCGGTTCGCGCCGCATCGCGGCCAGGGCCGCGGCCTCGCCCTCGATCAGGCAGCGATACTCCAGAAAACTGCGGATATCGGGAATGCTTTCCAGCAGCCCGAAGCTCAGGGAATGCACCGGGGGCAGCCCCTGGTCTCCGACATAATTGCCCGAGCCCTTCAGGGCATAGATTTTGCCTTCGTCGCGCAACTGCGCCAGCGCCTGGCGCAGCACCGGCCGCGACACGCCCACTTGCAGCGCCAGCTGTTCTTCCGGCGGCAGCCGGGTACCCCGTTGAAACCCTTCTTCGCGCAGCCATTCGGACAGCCGCGCATAGGCCTGCGCCCCTAGGGATCGCGTTCGCAATGTCATGGAATTCCTGATGTCGGCCACACGGGCTGTTCACAAATCTGGCACAAGAACCAGGCATTGAATTTTCCAGCATTTTACAGCATTTGCCGCTGGCTCCCTCTGCCGCCGCCCAGACAGCATGGCGTCTGCCCCGGGTCGCTATTCATTTTCATCGAAATGCTGTAAATTAATTATAAATCAACATTTATCAGATTTTTACAACTATCGCGATGACGGCAATCACTGCATTACGGACCCTGCGCCTGCAAGAGCGGCCCAACCTGCTCTGGCTGGAAATACAGACCGATGACGGCCTTTGCGGCCTGGGCGAGGCGTTCCGCGGCGCGACGGCGGTAGAGGCCGTGCTGCATGACCAGGTGGCCCCCTGGCTGCTGGGGCGGGACGCCCGGCACATCGAGGGCATTTCGCGATACCTGGCCAGCCCGTATGTGGGCTTTCATAGCGCCGGCGCCGAAATCCGCGCGGCCAGCGCGGTGGATATCGCGCTGTGGGACTTGTGCGGCCAACGCCATGGCGAGCCCGTCTACATGGCGCTGGGCGGGGCGGCCCGGCCGACGGTAAGCGTCTACAACACGTGCGCCGGGTACGACTACAACTCGCGCGGCGGGCCGCGCGTGATCCGGGCCGAAGACCGGCCGCAAGGGCCGTACGATGACCAGCTTGCTTTCATGAGCGATGCCGGCGCCCTGGCGCAGAGCCTGCAGGCCGAAGGCTACGGGGCCATGAAAATCTGGCCCTTCGACGTCCATGCGCCAGCCACCGGCGGGCAATCCATCGGGCTGGCCGAACTGCGCGCCGGCCTGGAGCCGTTCCGCAAGATCCGCGCGGCCGTGGGCGACCGCATGGAGATCATGTGCGAATTGCACAGCCTGTGGAACGCGACCGCGGCGCTGCGCATTTGCCAGGCCCTGGAAGACTATGGTGTGTACTGGGCCGAAGATCCCATCGGCAAGATGGACGATGCCGCGGCCCTGGCGGACCTGCGCCGCAAGACGCGCACGCCGATCTGCGGCAGCGAGACGCTGGGCGGCTTGCGGCCGTTCCGCGACCTGCTGGCCGCGCAGGCACTCGATATTGTCATGCTCGACATCGGCTGGTGCGGCGGCCTGACCGAGGCGCGCAAGATCGCGGCCCTGGCCCAGGCCTACGCCAAGCCGCTGGCACCGCACGACTGCACGGGGCCGGTCGCGCTGCTGGCCGGCCTGCACCTGGCCCTTCATGCGCCCACCGCCATCTACCAGGAAGTGGTGCGCGCCGCGCTGCATACCTGGTACGCGGACCTGGTCACGGATCTGCCCAAGGTCGCGGATGGCAAGCTCGGCGCGCCAACCGCGCCCGGCCTGGGCACGCGGCTGCAGCCGGGCCTGTGGAGCCGGCCGGATGCCGTCGTCCGCTGCGCCGGCACGTGGCGGACGGACCGGCCATGACGCCCATGGAAGTGATCGTCGCATACCAGCACGCCGCCCAGGCGCCGCGCCTGCAGGCCTTGCTGGGCGATGCCGCGCATGTGCGGGCCATGCCGCAGCTTCCCCGGCACGGCCCGCTCCGCGCCGACGTGCTGGTCACCACGCACCTCAAACCCGAAGAAGCCGGCCGGGTACGCGCACGCCTGGTGCATGTGCCCGCGGTCGGGCTGGACGGCATCGCGCTGGACGCCTTGCCGGCCGACTGCGCCGTATGCAACGTGCATGGCCATGAAGTACCGATAGCCGAATACGTCATACACGCCCTGCTCGAGCATTATCTGGACCGCGCCGCGCAACCGTGGCAACTGGACGAAGACCGCTGGCCGGGCGCCTACCTGGAACGCCCCCAGCACGACGAGGCATCGGGCCGCACGCTGCTCGTGCTGGGATTCGGCCACATCGGCCGCGAGATCGCCACGCGCGCCCGCGCGCTGCAGATGAAGATCGTGGCGGTCACCCGCCAAGGCGCCCCCGAGCCGCTGGCCGACCACACCGTCGCCTTCGGCGCGCTGCCCGCCGTGCTGCCGGATGCCGATGCCGTGGTGATCTGCTGCCCCTTGAACGAAACGACCCGGGGCTGCATCGGCGCGGCCGAGCTGGCGGCCATGAAGCCGGACGCACTGCTGGTCAATGTGGCCCGGGCGGAAATCGTCGACGAGCCCGCCTTGTTCCACGCCCTGCAAGACCGGCGCATCGCGCGGGCCGTGCTGGACGTCTGGTACGCCTATCCCCGCGCCGGCGAAGCCCGCCTGGCGCCATCCCGATGGCCGTTTCATACCTTGCCCAATGTGCGCTGCACGCCGCACCTGTCTGGCTGGACACGCGGGCTGCTGATCCGCCGCTACGAACGGGTTGCCCAGAACATCCAGCGGCTGCGCGACGGCCAGCCATTACTCAATCGCGTGCGCTGACACGCCCCCTCAGGAGACAATTCATGAAACAACCGCGATGCATCTATCGTTGGGCTGCCGCGGCGCTGCTGCTTTGCGGCGCCGCCACCGGCCATGCCGACCCCGGCTTCCCGACCAAGCCGGTTACGCTGATCGTGCCCTTCGTCGCCGGCGGCGGCACCGATGCCGCCGCCCGGCTGCTGGCCGAAAAGCTGTCGGTACTGTGGGGGCAATCGGTCATCGTGGACAATCGCGGCGGCGCCGGGGGCATTATCGGCGTCGAGGCAATGGTGCATTCCAGGCCCGACGGCTACACCCTGTTGATGGGCAACGTGGGCACCCAGGCCATCAACCCCTCGCTGTATCCGAACCTGCCGTACGACCCGAAACGCGATACCGTGCCCATCGCCATGATGGCCGAATTGCCGATCGTGCTGGTGGCGTCCCCCAGCTTCCCGGCGCAGTCGGTGAAAGACCTGGTCGCGCTGGGCCAGGCCGAGCCCGGCAAGCACAGCTATGCCAGTTCCGGCGTCGGCAACTCGACCCACCTGGCCTGCGAGATCTTCCAGTCCGCCACCGGCACGCGCTTTCTGCATGTGCCCTACAAAGGCGGCGGCCAGGCCAACGCCGACGTCATTGCCGGGCATGTGGAATTCCAGTTCACCTCGGTGCTGGGCAACCTGGGCGTGATCCGTTCCGGCAAGATGCGCCCGCTGGCGGTGGCCAGCGCCACCCGCTCCCCCACGCTGCCGGACGTGCCGACGATGGCCGAGGCCGGGGTGTCGAATGCCGAGATCGGCTCATGGGTCGGACTGTTCGCCCCCAAGGGCACGCCCGAAGCCATTGTCGAGAAGATCGCGGCCGATCTGCGGCAGGTCATCGAAAAGCCGGAAGTCCGCGAGATGCTCATCGCCCAGGGGGCTTCCCCCCGCGCCACCACGCCGCAGGAATTCAGCCGGATCATCGACGACGACACGCGCCGGTTTGCCACGCTCATCAAAGAGAAGGGCATCCAGATCAATTAAGCCGCGGCAGCGCCGCGGGCAATCACGGCAACAGGAAAAGCAATGACTCAGGTGGATCGCAGTACCTTGCGCCAGGCGCTGGATGGCATTTCCGGCATCCTGGTGACGCCTTTCGACGCCGATGACCGGCTCGCCCCGGATCGCTTGCGCCCGGTCGTCGACCGGGCCATCCGGGCCGGCGTGCATGTGCTGGTCGCCAACGGCAACACCAGCGAGTACTACGGCCTGGAAGGCGACGAGGCCATCGCCATAGTGCATGCGGTGGCGGGCCAGGCGGCCGGCCGCGTGCCGGTACTGGGCGGCGTCGGGCGCAGCATCAACGAGGCCTGCCGCCTGGCACGGGAATCGGCCCGTGCCGGCGCCGCCGCGCTGATGGTGCACCAGCCGCCCGATCCCTTCGTCGCCCCGCGGGGCATCGTGGAATACGTGCGCCGCGTCGCGGATGCCGGCGACGGCCTGCCGGTCGTGCTGTATTTGCGCAACGAGGCCATCGGCCTGGACGCGATCGAGGCCCTGTGCCGCCTGCCCGCGGTGGTCGGCGTCAAGTGGGCGTCGCCCACCCCCATCGTGCTGGCCGAGGCCATGCACCGGACGGCGGGCCTGGATATCGCCTGGGTGGGCGGGCTGGCCGAGACCTGGGCGCCACCCTTCTATGCCGTGGGCGCGCGCGGCTTCACCTCGGGCTTGATCAATGTGCTGCCCGGGCTGTCGATGGCCATTCACGCCGCGCTGGCACAAGGAGACTATGCCGGCGCCATGGCCCGGATCCGGGCGGTCTGGCCCTTCGAGACGCTGCGGGCGCAAGAACGCAACGGCGCCAACGTCACGGTCGTGAAGGCCGCATTGCAGCGCATGGGCCTGGACTGCGGCGCCACGCGGCCACCGTCGGCATGGCCGTTGGACGCGCCCTCGCAAGCCACCCTGGATACCTTGCTGGCACGGCTGGCCGCCGCCGAAAGCACGGGCGGCTGATCCCGCGCCCGAACCGCCGTCGCGCAGCACGCGGACGGCAGCCACGGCGCGGCGGGTCAGTCTTCCACCAGCGCCGAGAAGTGGTCCGCCAGGAAGTCGATCAGCGCCCTGACCGACGGCAACTGCCCGCGGCGCGAGGCATAGACCACGTGGATGATCTCGCGGCGCGGCGCCCAGTCCGGCAGCACGGTGGCCAGTTCGCCGCGCTCGAACTGGTCGCGCAGCATCATGGTCGGCAGTTGCACGATGCCCACGCCGGCCACCGCCGCCGCCCGCAGCGCCAGCATGCCGCGCGTGATCAGGCGCGGCTGGTGGCGCACGGCGGCATGAGCGCCGCCCGGCCCCAGCAGATTCCACACGTGCTCGTTCTGCGGCAGGCCCAGCCCCAGGCTGGGCAGCCCGCTCAGGTCGGCGGGCGCATGCGGCATGCCGGTGCGCCGCAGCAGGTCGGGGCTGGCCACCAGGCATTGCGCGCGGTCGGCCAGCACCCGCATGATCAGCTCGCTGTCGGCCAGGGGGGGCGGCCGCACCCGGATCGCCACGTCGATGCCTTCGGCCACCACGTCCACCCGCCGGTTGGTTTCTTCCAGGTGGATCTGCACCTGCGGGTACTGCACCATGAAAGCCGCCAGCATGTCGGCCACCCGCGCATCCAGCAGCGCCACCGGGCACGTCACCCGGACGATGCCGCGCGGCTCGGCACGGGTCAGGGCCACCGCTTCTTCAGCGGCCTCGGCCTCGACCAGCATGGCCTTGCAGTGGATGTAGTAGGTCTGGCCGATCTCGGTCACGGCGAACTGCCGGGTCGTGCGCAGCAACAGGCGGGCATCCAGCCGGGCCTCCAGCAGCGCGATGCGGCGGCTGAGCTTGGACTTGGGCACCCCCAGCGCCCGGCTGGCCGGCGCGAAGCCGCCGTGGTCCACCACCTGCACAAAGTAATAGAGGTCGTTCAAGTCGGGCATATCGTTCTTCCAATAGAACGCTGAAACCGAATTTTACGGACTACCAGGCATATTGTCCTGAATTTATAGTGTTCTCCATGGCGCCGCGTAAACGGTTCGCGGCATACAGCGGAGATCGACATGAAGAAAGTCCTCGGTGTCTACAGCGCCCCTCGCCCCCACTGGGTCGGCGACGGCTTCCCGGTGCGTTCGATGTTCGGCTACGACAGCCACGGCAAGCACCTGAGCCCGTTCCTGCTGCTGGACTACGCCGGCCCCGCGCAATTCGCGCCGGCCCAACGTCCGCGCGGCGTGGGCCAGCATCCTCATCGCGGCTTCGAGACCGTCACCATCGTGTACCAGGGCGAAGTCGACCATCGCGACTCCACCGGCGCCGGCGGCCACATCGGCCCGGGCGACGTGCAGTGGATGACGGCGGCCGGCGGCATCCTGCATGAAGAATTCCATTCCGAAGCGTTCACCCGCCAGGGCGGCGCGCTGGAAATGGTGCAGCTGTGGGTCAACCTGCCGGCCCGCGACAAGATGACCGAGCCCGGCTACCAGACGCTGCTGGACGGCGACATCCCGTCGGTGGACCTGCCCGACGGCGCTGGCCGCGTGCGGGTGATCGCGGGCGAGTTCGATGGCCGGCGCGGCCCGGCGCGCACCCACACCCCGATGGACGTGTGGGACGTGCGCCTGCGCCAGCAAGGCACCGCCGCCTTCACGCTGCCCGAAGGCCGCACGCTGGCGCTGGCGGTGCTGCACGGCACGGTGCTGGTCAACGGCACCGAGATCGTGCGCGAAGCCCAGCTGGTGCATCTGGCGCGCGAAGGCACGCAAGTGCAGCTCGAAGCCAACAGCGACGCGACGCTGCTGCTCCTGAGCGGCGAGCCCATCGACGAACCCATCGTCGGCTACGGCCCGTTTGTCATGAACAGCCAAGCGGAAATCCGCCAGGCCGTCGATGATTTCAACCACGGCCGCTTCGGCCAGCTGGTCCACTGACCGCGCCCCGCGCCGCCGCCATTCCGGCGGTGGCGCGGGACGTTCTTCCCGCCCACCCGGGCTTTCTTCCCCTGTTCCCCTGGAGACCCTCATGACCAAGCCCTACACCCGCCTGGACAAGGACAATGCCGCCGTACTGCTGGTAGATCACCAGGCCGGCCTGCTGTCGCTGGTGCGCGACATCGATCCGGACAAGTTCAAGAACAACGTGCTGGCGCTGGCCGACCTGGCCAAGTACTTCAAGCTGCCCACCATCCTGACCACCAGTTTCGAAGACGGCCCGAACGGCCCGCTGGTGCCCGAGCTGAAAGCCCTGTTCCCCGACGCGCCCTTCATCCCGCGGCCCGGCCAGATCAACGCGTGGGACAACCAGGACTTCGTCAAGGCCGTGAAGGCCACCGGCAAGAAACAGCTGATCATCGCCGGCGTGGTCACCGAAGTGTGCGTGGCGTTCCCGGCGCTGTCGGCGCTGGAAGAAGGCTTCGAGGTGTTCGTGATCACCGACGCCTCGGGCACCTTCAACGAGCTGACCCGCCATTCCGCCTGGGACCGCATGAGCAACGCCGGCGCCCAGTTGATGACCTGGTTCGGCGCGGCCTGCGAACTGCACCGCGACTGGCGCAACGACATCGAGGGCCTGGGCACGCTGTTCTCGAACCACATCCCCGACTACCGCAACCTGATCACCAGCTACTCCACCCTGACCCAGGCGAAGTGATGCCGACGGAACCCAACATGAACATTCCCCAGACCATCGCGAACTTCAACGGCGCCAAGCCGGTCATCGACCCCGATGACACGGTCATGCTGTTGATCGATCATCAAAGCGGCCTGTTCCAGACCGTGAAAGACATGCCCATGACCGAGCTGCGGGCCAACGCCACCACGCTGGCCAAGGTGGCCACGCTGGCGAAAATCCCGGTGATCACGACCGCCTCGGTGCCGCAAGGCCCCAACGGCCCGTTGATTCCCGAGATCCACAAGTACGCGCCGCATGCGCAGTACGTGGCGCGCAAGGGCGAGATCAATGCCTGGGACAACCCGGAGTTCGTCGCCGCGGTGAAGGCCACCGGGCGCGGCACGCTGATCATCGCCGGCACGATCACCAGCGTGTGCATGGCCTTCCCCAGCATCGCCGCCGTGTATGAAGGCTATCGCGTGTTCGCGGTGGTCGACGCGTCGGGCACGTACTCGAAGATGGCGCAGGAAATCACGCTGGCGCGCATCGTCCAGGCCGGCGTGGTGCCGATCGACACGGCAGGCGTCTGCTCGGAAATCCAGCGCACCTGGAACCGGCCCGACGCCCTGCAGTGGGCCGAAGCCTACAGCGCGGTGTTCCCGCCGTATCAGCTGTTGATCGAAAGCTACACGAAGGCGCAGGACGTGGTGAAAAACAGCGAAACGCTGGATTCCCAACGTGCCTGACGAATGGGCCGCGCGGGCCGGGCCGCCTGGGCCCGGCCCGCGCGTTCGTGCCGGCGCCGTACCTGCGCGTTACCCCGTATAGCCGCGCCGAAAGGGCTCGGCGGCGCCCGGCGTGGGGGGCGTGGTGGAAATCAGGCGGCTGGTGGCCAGCAGGTTCGGCACCAGTTCGCGCTTCATGCGCGCCAGCGTCCAGCGCGTGGTGGGCGCCGAAATATTGACGGCCGCCGCCGGCCGGCCGCGCCTGTCGAATACCGGCACCGCCAGGTTCAGGTCGCCGCGGTAGTACTCGCCATTGGCATAGGCGTAGCCCTGTTCGCGCGCCTGGATCACCATGTCCATCAACTGGTCCAGGTCGGTCACGGTATTGGGCGTGAATTTCGGCCGGGGCGAGGCTTCCAGCAGTTCGCGCGCCTGGTCGGTCGGCAGCATCGACAGCCAGGCCCGCCCGGCCGAGGTGCAGAACATCGGCAGGCGCCGGCCCAGCGGCATGTGCACGCCGGTGGTCAGGTGCGTGGCGAAGCGCGCCACGTAGATCATGTCGGTGCCGTAGGGCTCGGCCAGGTTCACGGTTTCGGAAATCTGGCGGTTCAGGTCCAGCAGGTACGGATTGGCGCGCTCGACCAGCGCGTCCACCAGCAGGTAGCGATAGCCCAGTTCCAGGATCTTCGGCGTCAACGAATACCGCTTGCTGTCGGGGTCTTTGCTCAGGAAGCCCAGCGTTTCCAGGGTATAGGCGAAGCGCTGGGCGGAGCTCTTGGAAATGCCCGCCGCGGCGGCCATCTCGGGCAGGTTCATGAAAGGGCGATCGGGCCCGAAAGCGGCCAGCACGTCGATGCCTTTCGAGAAAGACATGCTGAACAGCGGCGAAGCCGTGGGATCTTCCACGACCACATCACTTTCTTTTTTCTTGCGTCCGGCCATAAGGCAAGCCCTGTCTTCGATGGAATGGATTGTAGCGGTCAGGCCCGGCGCCCCGGGTCGGGTGCCACCCGCCTGCCCGCCCGCGACGGCCACAGCACCAGACAGCTACCCGCCGCAATGACCGCCGCGCACACGAAAAACACCGGCGGCAGGCGCTCGTCGAACAGCGCGCTGCTGCAGGCAATGCCCACGAAAGGGGTCAGGGCCAGCAACTGGCCCGCCACCGTGGACGGCACGCGGTTCAGCAGCCGGCTCCAGGCCCAGACCGCCATGGCGGTGGGCACCAGCCAGTTCCATACCACGATAGCCGCCAGCGGCAGGGTCAGGTGCGTTTCCCGATCGGATTCCAGGATCAGCGCCGCCACCCCGATGGGGCACGCCGTGGCGGCCAGCTGCCAGAAGGTCTGGCACAACAGCGAGGCGCGCCATTGCCGCCCCCCGTACAGGGCGGCGCCCAGCCCCCACAGCGCCGCGGCGGACAAGACCAGCGCCATGCCCAGCGGCACGCCGGGGCCGTTCCAGTCGATCACCGTCGGATCCAGGAACAGCGCCAGGCCGGCCATGCCCAGCGCGACGCCGGCCAGCTGCCGCCAGGACAGCCGCCCCCTGCCCATCAGGCAGCTGAACAGCGCCGCCCATACCGGCATGCTGTAGACCATGGTCACGGTGCGCCCCGCGGGCAGGAACTGCAGGGCGACGCTGACCAGCCCCAGCACCGACGCGAACTGCAGCAGCCCGATCAGCGCCAGCCGGGCCCGCTCGCCCCGTGGCGGCAGCAGCGTGGCTTCGCCCTTGGCGCGCATCAGCAACGCCACGACGATCGCCGCGCCTACCACCCGCGTGGCCGAGAACGTCAGCGGCGGCATGTCGGCCAGGGCCCGCTTCATCAGCGGGTAGTTCGAGCCCCACGCGAACACCACCAGCGCGGCATAAGCCAGCGTGGCGACCAGGCCGCCGCCAGTCCAGGCCGAATCGTATGCAGGTGCGGGAAGCGTGTCGCGTGATTGGGTCATGGGTGGAATGCGGGCCGCGGGCTACAACCGCAACTGGTCCCGCAGCTTGTAGTAGGCGGCCATCAGGTTCATGACCGGCAGGCGCCAGGAATGGAAGGGCAGTTCCGGCATGCCGCCCTGCATCGGCCCGCCCTCCACGGTGGCGCCCAGCGCCATCTCGGCCGCCAGCCGGCCCAGCAAATGGGTCAGGGCCACGCCGCGGCCGCCATAGCCCGCGGCGAAGATCACCCGCGGCGAGTGGCGCACGACGTGGGGGAAGTCGTCCAGGGTTACCGCCACCTTGCCCGACCACTGGTGCTCGATGGGAACGTCCTGCAATTGCGGGAACAGGCGGCGCAGGCCCACGACCAGGTTCCGGTAGATGTCCGGCGACTCGTTGCCGGTCAGCGACCCGCGGCCGCCGAACAGGATGCGCTGGCCGGGCACGCGCCGGAAGTAGTTCACCAGGTGGCGCGTGTCCGTCACCAGGTGGCCTTCGGTGAACATCGTGGCGTACAGGTCGTCGGGCAGGGGGCGCGACGCCACCACCGACGTGGCCACCGGCACGATGCGCCGCTTCAGGCCCGCCGGCAGCGTGAACAGCTCGGTGTAGGCATTGCTGGCCACGATGACGGTGGCGGCGCGCACGCGGGCGTCGGGGGTTTCCAGCACGCAACCCTGGGCATCCTCGCGAATGCTGACCACCGGGGTGTTCACATGGATGGGCACGCCGGTGGCGGCCAGGGCGCTTGCCAGTTCGCGGGCATAGCCCAGCGGGTGGATGCCGGCCGCGCGCGGGTCCAGGTAGCCGCCCTGGTACGCGCGCGAACCGATCAGGCGGGCCGCCTCGTCGGGCGGCAGATAGCGCGGGTGGCGGTCGCCGGCCTCGGCGGCCAGCCAGTCGATGTCCTGGCGCAGCGCTTGCGCGTCCTGCCGGGTATAGGCGGCGGTGATGTGGCCGCAGCGCGAAAAGCCGCCGTTCAGCCCGAAATCGGCCACGTTCTGTTCCAGCGCATCCACGGCATCCAGCACCAGCCGGTGCAGCAGGCGCGTCGGCTCGTGGCCGAACTGGCGGGCCAGCGCCGCCCAGCCCGACTTGTAGCGCAATACGGCCATGCCGCCGTTGCGGCCGCTGGCCCCCCAGCCCGCATCGTTGGCTTCCAGGATGCAGGCCTGGGCGCCCCGGCGGCTCAGGTGCAGCGCCGCGTTCAACCCGGTGAATCCGCCGCCCACGATGGCGCAGTCCACCTGCAGTTCGCCGCGCAGCGGCAACAGCGCGGGCGGCGGCGCGGCCGTCGCGTTCCAGATGGAAGGAGCATGGGGCACGGCGTCGACGACAGCAGCTACATTGTCCATGAATCTCACGCAGGAAAGCCCAGGGCATCGCGCAGGCGGTGCCAATGGATGGCGGCATTCACAGCCGGCCCGCGCAGGGCGTGCCAGGGCAGGGCGCCGATGGAAGAAACGGGGTAATCCAGCGCGTCCGGCGCGCGCCCCAGCGCCGCGGCGGCCAGGGTGGGCCCGAAGCGCACGGCCAGGGCCACGCCCCGTCCGCCAAAACCGCAGACTGTCCACAACCCCGGCTCGGGGTTGCCCAGGTGGGGGACGTCGTCCAGCGTCAGCGCGACGCGGCCCGACCAGACGCAGTCCCAGTCGATGCCCGCAAGCTGCGGGAAGCGCTCGCAGGCGGCCTGGCGCAGGCGCGCCAGCGTGGCGGGCCCAGCCGCCCCCGAACGCGGCCCGCGGCCGCCGATCACGAACCGGCCATCGGGCGACAGGCGGCAATAGACCGTCAGCTTGCGCGCCTCGGACACGCCGGCCAGGCGCGGCAGCACCGCGCGGCGGATATCGTCGGGCAATACCCGGGTGGCCGCCTGCGCGCTGGTCACGTGCAGCATCGAGCGCGCCTGCGCCGGAAACAGCGCATCGGTATAGGCATCGGTGGCCAGCACCACGGTGCGCGCCGTCACGCTGCCCTGTTCCAGTTGCAGCGTCCAGCCTTGCGGCGTGCGCCGCAACTGGCGAACCCTGCTGTGCGCATGCAGGCGGGCGCCGGCACGCGCCGCCGCGGCGGCCAGGCCCAGCGCCAGCTTGCGCGGCTGCACCGCGCCCGCGCCGGCTTCCAGATAGCCGCCCGCGTAATGGGTGGACCCGGTCAGCGCCGCCATCTCGTCGGCGTCCAGCGCGCGCACCGCCGCCCCCGTCTGCCGCAAGGCCTGAGCGCGGGCATGCAGGGTGCGGCAGGCGCGCGGCGTCACCGCGGCCTGGATCCAGCCGTTGCGCGTCGCGCCGCAATCGATCGACAGGCGGTCGATCAGGTCAAACGCATAGTCGGCCGCCGAATGCGCGAATGCCAGCATGCGCTCGGCCGGCCCGGCGCCGAATCGCGCCGTCAGCGCCTCGGGCGCCGGCTTCAGGCCCGGCACGACCTGGCCGCCATTGCGGCCCGACGCCCCGTCGGCCAGCGCGCCGGCCTCCAGCAGCACCGGCTGCGCCCCGGCCTCGGCCAGCGACAGCGCCGCCGACAGGCCGGTGAAGCCGCCACCGATCACGGCCACCTCGCACGCCTGCGGCCCGGCGGGCAGCGGCGGCGCGGCAGGGGCAATGATGTCGTCGTCGTTCCAGAGAATGCGCGCCGATGCCAGGGCCGTCATGTGCCGCCCTTCATCACAAGATTGGGCAGCCACAGCGCAATATCCGGCACCAGGGCAAGCACCAGCACGCCCACCAGCATCATGATCCAGTACGGAATGGCCGACAGCGCCGCCCGCCCCAGGCTGACTTCGCCGTTGGTGATGGCGGTCAGCACGAACAGATTCATGCCCACGGGCGGCGTCAACATGCCGATCTCGATCAGGATGGTGATGATCACGCCCGTCCACACCGGGTCGTAGCCCGCGGCCATCATCAACGGGTAGACGATCGGGATCGTCATCAGCATCAGCGAAATGCCGTCGAAGAAGCAGCCCAGCACCAGGTAGGCGCCTACCACCACCAGCAGCACCGCGTACTTCGACAGGCCCAGGTCGGTCACGGCGCCCACCAGCGCCTGCGGCGTGCCCATGATGGTCAGCGCCTGGGCCAGCACCAGCGCGCCCAGCATCACCGTGGCAATGGCCCCAAACACCCGCGCCGAGGTAAAGAACGCGCGTCCCACCTTGACCAGCGTCAGCTCGCCCCAGCAGAAGCCGGTAACGACGGCGGCCACTACGCCCAGCGCGGCCGCCTCGGTGGGCGTGGCCAGGCCCATGTACATCGTGCCCAGCACGGCGAACGCCAGGAACGCCACCGGCCAGATGCTCACCAGCCCGCGCAGGCGCCGCCCCAGCGGCATCGCCGGCTCGACGTTGCCCATTTCGTCGGGAAAGCGCCGCGCGCGCAGCGCGATGATGAACATGAACATGCTGGCCAGCATCAGGCCCGGCAGCACGCCCGCCAGAAACAGCCGGCCGATCGACACCCCCTGGGTGGCGCCGTACAGCAGCAGCGACAGGCTGGGCGGGATCAGCAGGCCAAGCGTGCCGCCGGCCGCCAGCGTGGCCACCACCTGCCCGCGGTTATAGCCGCGGTTGCGCAGTTCCGGGTACGCCACCGAACCCACCGCGGCCGCGGTCGAGGTACTGGCGCCGCTGACGGCGCCGAACACCGTGCACACCGCGATGTTGGTGTGCAGCAACCCGCCCGGCACCTGCCGGAAGAAAGGCGACACCGCGTTATAAATGCGCGACGACACCCCGCTGACCAGCAGGATCTCGCCCATGAAAATGAAGATCGGTACCGCCGACAGCGTGAAGTCGACGAACACGTTCCACACGGCCGTGATGGCCAGGTCTTCGCCGCCCCCGGCGGCGAATCGCAGGATCGACAGGCCCGTCAACGCCAGGCCGATGCCGATCGGCACCCCCGTCAGGCCGGTGACGACCAGCCCCGCCAGCAATAGCATCCATACCATGCGCGGATCTCCTCAGGCGCCACTGGGCGGCAGGCCGCCGTCGCCGGCCGGCGCGCGCCGGGGCTTGAACAGAGTGAACACGGCCATCAGCACGCAGGCCAGCACGATCAGCGCCATCCACGGCCACAGCACGATGCTGGCGATGTCGGTGCGCGCCTTGACCTGGTACGACACGTAGGCGAAGTCGAAGGCGTAGCTGCCGAACCAGATGGCGAACAGGATGATGAGCCCGTTGGCCAGCCGATCGGTCCAGCGCCGGATGGCGGGCGGAAAGCGATCGGTCAGCAGTGTCACCTCGATGTGCTGCCGGTGCAGCGTGACGTAGGGCAGCGCCAGGAATATCAATGCCGAGAAAAACAGTCCGACCAGTTCCTCGGTAAACGGAAACGGCGCACCCACCACGTAGCGCATCACCGCCGACAGCGCCACGAACGACGTCAGGACAATGCCGCAGCACGTCGACAGGCGCAGCAATATAGCGGCGATGCCTTTTGCAAGTGTGTACATGAATTGGCTCCAGATGCGGGGCGGGCGCCGTGCGGCCCCCGCCCGTGCTTCATGCGTTGCAATGCGGGCCTACCAGCCCAGGGCCTTGAGCACCCGTTCGTGGTTTTCCAGCGCCTTGCCGCCCACCTGGCGCGACGACTCGTTCCAGACTTCCCGCGCGGCGTCGGCGAAGCGCTTCTGGTCGGCCTCGGGGAACGGCGCTAGCACCGTGCCGCCCTTCTTCTTCCATTCTTCTTCCGAAGCCTTGTCGACCTCGCCCTGCAGGTATGCCGCGAACGATTCGCGCTCGGTCTTGGCGGCCGCGTCCTGCACGATCTTCTGCACATCCGGCGGCAGCGCGTCGTACGCCTTGCGCGACACGATGATGTTCAGCGGATGCAGCACGTACGGGAACAGGTACGACGCATTGGGCGCCACTTCCTGCAGCGACACCGTCAGGCCGAAGTGGATCGGATACACCGAGCAGTCGATCACGCCGGTGCGCATCGCCATGTACAGGTCGTTTTGCCCGACGATCTGTGCCGAGATGCCCAGCTTGCCGAAGGTATCGGCCTGGGCCTTTTCCCACACCCGCACCTTCTTGCCCTTCAGGCCGTCCAGCGTATTGATGGGCTCTTTGCACATGACGTGGGTATCGCGCACCGGGTGCGCCACGAAGCCCAGCAGCTTGATGCCCCACTTGTCATAGGTGGTCTGGTAGATGTCCTTCAGCGTGGGCACCAGCTTTTCCAGCTGCTCGGGCTTGGGCACCACGCCGGGCGGCAGCGTCACGGCGTACTCGGGCTCGTCGCGCGTCATGTAGCCGGGATACAGGCCGGCGATCTGGATCACGTTGCCGCGCGGCAGCACCCGCAGCATGTCGACGTCTTTCACGCCCAGGGTGGCCCCCGGGAACAGCTTGATTTCCAGCTTGCCCGCGGCCTGCTTGTTCACCTCGTCGACGAACTTCTGGTAGTACTGGGCCTCGACTCGCGCCGGCACCCATACGATGTGCATCTTCCACTGCGTCGCCGCGGCAGCCGCCGTGCCGGCCGCCAGGCAGGCCACCGCCGCCGCCATCGTGGCAAGCAAGCGACCAGTCCAAGATTTCCCCTTGTGCATCGCGATCTCCTTCATGTCATTCAGGTATGTCGAGATACTGCTTTGTCGAAGCCGCCGCAGGCCGGCGGCATGCCATCAACCGGCGAAGCCGTACAACACCTTGGCCTGCGCCGGGGAAAGTTTGCCGTCGGCGATATCGGCCTGCACGGCCTGCGGATCGCGCTTGGCCGGCTCGCCGTAGCCGCCGCCGCCGGGCGTCTGGACGATCACGCGGTCGCCCTTGCGCAGGTCGGCCACCAGCTTCGAAGGAATCTCTTCCACCTCGCCGGAGGCGCGCACGATCACCGAATGCTCGCAGGCGCCGCTGCCGCCGCCCGCCGAGCCCTGGGCCGGGCAATAATGCCGTTCTCCGCGATGCGTGAAGATCGCGCTGCCGCCCAGCAGTTCGAATTCCTTGACCAGCCCCAGCCCGCCGCGGAAGGTGCCGGCCCCGCCCGAATCGGCGCGCAGTTCCAGCCGGTTCACGCGGATCGGCGCCTCGAGTTCCAACGCCTCGACCGGCAGGTTCATGCAGTTCGAGGCGTCCGTCTCGACCACGTCCACGCCGTCGCAGTGGCGGCTGGCGCCGCTGCCGCCGGTGATCAGCTCGCCCACCACGTACGACTTGCCATCGGCCTGCTTGCCGCCGAACGCCAGCGCCAGCAGCACGCCGGCCGAGTCGGCGGGCACCTTGTCGGGCAGGGCCTCTTTGAAGGCGCCCAGGATGCAGCCGGTGATGCGCTTGATGGTGGCGGTGCGCGATCCCACCGGCGCCGGCTCTTCGGGATTCACCAGCGTGCCCTTGGGCAGGTGCAGCGACACGGGCCGGAAGCAGCCCGCGTTGGTCGGGATCTCGGGATCGGTCAGCGCCCGCACGGCGAAGTACGCAGCCGCCTGCGACCCCGACCGCACGCAGTTGAACGGGCCGCGCAGCTGCGGGCTGGTGCCGGTGAAATCGACGTGCATGGCGCCGTTGCCCACCGTCACGGCCACCTCGATGCGCACGCGCTGGTCCAGGTCGATGCCGTCGTTGTCCAGCCAGTCGGCGTAGCGGTACACGCCGGCCGGAATGGTATCGAGCTGAGCGCGCGTCAGCGCTTCCGAGTGCGCCAGCAACGCGGCGAACACGGTCTCGAGCAGGGCCACGTCATACACCGACGTCAGCTCGACCAGGCGCCGCGCGCCGATCCGGCAGGCCGCGATCTGCGCGTTGATGTCGCCCATGAAGGTATCGGGGATGCGCACGTTCAACCGCAGCAGGCTGACCAGCATCTGGTTGATCTCGCCGGCCTCGAACAGCTTCAGCGGCGGGATGCGGATGCCTTCCTGGTAGATCTCGGTGGCGTTGGTGGGAATGGACCCCGGGGTCATGCCGCCCACGTCCTGGTGGTGCGTCATGGTGGCCGACAGCGCGATCACGCGTCCGTCGACGAACACCGGGGCCACCAGCGCGATGTCCGGCAGGTGGGTACCCCCCAAGTACGGGTCGTTCATGATGTAGATGTCGCCGTCGCGCATCGTGTCCAGCGGATACTCGCGCAGGATGGTCTCGACGATGGGGATCAGCGTCGCCAGGTGAATGGGCACGGCGCAGGCCTGCGCCAGCGATTCGCCGGCGGTGGTGAACAGGCTGGCCGAAGCGTCCAGCCCTTCTTTCACGATGGGGGAAAACGAGCTGCGCAGCAGCGTCGATTCCATTTCGTTGGCGATGCCTTCCAGCTTGTTGCGCACGACCTCCAGGGTCACCGGATCCGGGCCGGCCTGCGCCGCCTTGCTGGGCTGCAGCGCCGGGCGTTCGAGCGTAGCGTGGTTCGTCATGATGTGTTCTCTGGCTTGTCGTGATTAACGGGTCAGGATGAGATTGCCGCCTTCGTCCACCAGGCCTTGCCAGCCGGGCTCGACCAGCGTGGTGGTGTCGGCCTGCTCGACAATGGCCGGCCCCTGGAACCGGAAACCGGCCGGCATGGCCTCGCGGCGGTAGATGTCGGCCTGCACGGCGCCGTCATGGTCGGCCACCAGGATGCTGCGCTGCCCGCGCAGCGGCGGCTCGTTGGTGGACTCGTAGGCCGAGGTGTCGATGCTGTCCTGGCCGCCGGCCTGGTGCACGGCGCGCAGGTTGACGATGCGCGCGGGGGTGCGGGTGCTGTAGCCATAGATCCGCGCATGGGCCTGCAGGAATTCTTCGAACAGCAGGCCGCACGGGTCGTCGGCATCGGGCAGCAGCGGCACTTCGATGGAGTACGCCTGGCCCACATAGCAGACGTCGGCGTAGTAATGCACCGCGCTGCTGTCGGGCTTGGCGGCCTCGTTGCGCATCAGCTCGGCGCACTTCGCATCCAGGGTGTCCAGCACGGCGCGGATGGCCGGCACTTCGCTGGCCTCGAGCGCCTTGCCGAAAGCCAGCGAGCTTTCGTGTTCGATCGGCGCGGCCAGCAGGCCCGCCGCCGACAGCACGCCCGGATAGCGCGGCACCACCACGCGCGACACGCCCAGCTCGCGCGCCAGGGGCGCGATGTGCACCGCGCCGCCGCCGCCCAGCGGCATCAGCGAGAACTTGCGCGGGTCCAGGCCCTGGCGGATCGACACCAGCCGGATGCCTTCGGCCATCTGGGCGTTGACGATGCGGTGGATGCCCAGCGCCGCCTGCTCGACCGTCATGCCCAACGGCCCGGCGATCTTTTCCTGAATCGCCTGGCGCGATTTTTCCGGATACAGCTTCAACGACCCGCCGGCGAAATAATCGGGATTCAGGTAGCCCAGCACGATGGATGCGTCGGTCACGGTGGGTTGCTCGCCGCCGCGCCCGAAGCACACCGGGCCCGGCTCGGACCCAGCCGAACGCGGCCCCACGCGCAAGCCGCCGGCGCCGTCGATCCAGGCAATCGAGCCGCCGCCCGCGCCGATGGAGTTCACGTCCACCATGGCCACGCGCACCGGATAGCCGTCGATCACGCCTTCCGAGCGGATCATCGCCTTGCCCTTGCTGATCAGCGCGATGTCGCTGCTGGTGCCGCCGATGTCCACGGTGATCAGGTCGTCGGTGCCGGCCGCGCGGCCGGCGATCTGCGCGCCGATCACGCCCGCCGCGGGCCCCGACAGGAACAGGCGCACCGGCCGGCTGCGCGCCACCTGCGACGCCATCAGGCCGCCGCGCGACTGCATCACCTGGAAGGGCGCCTGCACGCCGCTTTTCTTCAGCCCGTTCTCCAGCCGCGACAGGTAACGGTCGATCACCGGCTTGACGTAGGCGTCGAAGCCGGTGACCACGGTGCGCTCGTATTCGCGGAAGGCCGGATCCACCTCGTGCGACACCGCCAGGGTCAGGTCCGGGTAGGCGGCCGAGATCAGCGCCTTGGCGCGCTGCTCGTGCTGGGGGTTGGCGAACGAGAACAGGAAGCAGATGGCCAGCGCGTCCACGTCCTGCGCGACCAGGTCGGCCACCTGCCGCATCAGCGCGTCTTCGTCCAGGGCCGTGACCACCGAGCCGTCGGCGGCGATCCGTTCCGGCACCTCCTTGCGCAAGCTGCCGGGGATCAGGAACGACGGCGTTTCCGACGACAGGATCACGTCGTACATGCGATGGCGCATCTGCCGGCCGATTTCCAGCACGTCCTTGAAGCCCTGCGTGGTGATCAGGCCGACCTTGGCGCCCCGACGTTCCAGCACCGCATTGGTGGCCACGGTGGTGCCATGCACGAAACGCTCGATGTACTTCGGGTCCACCCCCCACTGGTCGCGAATCCGCCCGATGGCGTCGAACACCGCCAGGCTCTCGTCCTGGCGCGTCGTCGGGATCTTGAAGTAGCGCAACCGTCCGCTTGCATCGCGTCCGACCACATCGGTGAAAGTGCCGCCGATGTCCACGGCCACTTGCAGTGCTTCAGGCATGTCTGGAACCCCTCGAATGGAAACTTGAAACGGAAAGCGCACTTGTGTTTATCGCTTATCGATACGATCAAATCGATATACGCCATTAAAGTACGGGGCGGCGCGAATGGTGTCAACGTCTATGCAGCACCTGAGACACCGGGGTTTTCCCTAGCCAAGGGGTGGTGGGCAATAAAAACCCAGCCGTCGGCGGCTGGGTTGCTGAGCGTCGATGATCACGCGGCCCTGGCGCGGTTCGGCGCGCGCCGTCAACTGTTGCCGGCGCGCCCCCGCCAGGCGTCGCTGCTTTCATACCGCGCGCCCCAATCGGCCAGCGGCCCCATTGCCAGATTCAGCGAACGGCCCCATTCGGTCACGCTGTACTCCACGCGCGGAGGCACCTCATGGAACACATGGCGGTCGACCAGGCCATCGGCCTCGAGTTCGCGCAGTTGCTGGATCAGCATCTTTTCGCTGATGCCAGAAACCAGGCGACGCAGTTCACCGAAGCGGCGCGCCTGCGCATGCAGTTCCCACAGGATCACGGCCTTCCATTTGCCGCCGATCACTTCGAACACCGGGCCGATGCCGCAATTCATAGGCAGGTTTTTCATATCGGGCTTTCCAATACTTACTAAATAGTGAGTACCTGACTTTACTGTAGGTACTTGACGATAATAAAGCACTATTTCACCATGGCGGCCATCTCCACTTTCAGGAAATTCCGTCATGTCTACCGTTACCGTACTGGGCCTGGGCACCATGGGCACCACCATTGCCCGCCTGTTCCTCGAGCGAGGCCGCCAGGTTACCGTCTGGAATCGCAGCGCCGACAAGGCCGCGCCCCTGGCCGCGCTGGGCGCCCAGGTCGCCGCCAGCGCCGCCGACGCCATTCGCGCCAGCGACCTGGCCGTGATGATCGTGTACGACTACGCCGCCGCCCAGGCCGTCCTGGCCGCGCCAGGCGTATCCGCCGCGCTACAGGGCAAGACACTGGTACAGCTGACCACCGGCAGCCCGGCCGAAGCGCGCGCAGCGCTGGCCTGGGCCACCGCGCGCGGCGCCGCCTACCTGGACGGCGCCATCCAGGCCGCCCCCAGCCAGATGGGGCAGCCGGACACCCCGGTACTACTGTCGGGCGATCCCCAGACGTATGCACGGGTGGCCGATACGCTGCGCGACCTGGCAGGCAACATCACTTACCTGGGCAGCCAGATCGATGCCGCCGCCTCCATGGACCTGGCCACGCTCTCGTATGTGTACGGCGCCACCGCCGGCTTCATCCACGGCGCCCTGATCGCCGAATCGCAGGGGCTGGACGTGGCCCAGCTGGGCAACATCGTCTCCGGCATCTCGCCCAGTTTCGGGGCCTTCTTCCAGCACGAGAGCAAGGTCATCCAGAGCGGCGATTTCACCGTCTCGGAAAGCCCGCTGCGCATTTCCGTCGAAGCCACCCGCCGCATTCTGGACAGCAGCAAGGCCGCCGGCATCAACACCGAAATGCCCGCCTTCGTCGACAACTGGCTGCAGCGCGCCGACGCGGCAGGGCTGGGCAACCAGGAACTGGCGGCGCTGATCAAGGTCATACGCCCCCGGGCCTAGCGCGCGGCAATGGCCCCGGCCCGCAGGTGCGTGAAATTCACGGATCGAACCGGGCCGGTCACAACAATGCCGGATCGACCTTTGGCACCTTCGGCGCGATCCGGCTCAGTCGTTCGGCCTGGGCCAGGACGAATTGCGCAATTCCCTGCACCCATTCGCGCTCGGCCGGGGTGTACACCGTGTCCTGGGCCAGGCCGGTCGCCAGCTTCCGGGCTTGCCTCGCCATCGAGGCCAGTTCCCGAGCGACCAATGTCGCCGGCAGGCCGGCCCGATGCGCAAAGTCTGCCAGGTCGAAGGCCGCCACGGCTTCGCAACGAAACTCATCGCCATACCCCATGGCCATCTCCTGTTCGATCGCTTGGCCATAGGCCTGGACGCAGACCAGGTCATAGAGATTTGCGGGAGCGAGTCCGGCGCCGCTCAAGAAAAACGACAGGTTCTTCCCGTGGGCATCGCTGTTTCCAATGAGCAACTGCAGGATCGCCCAGCGCAGAAAAAATTGGCGCGCGACAGCGGGGTTCTCTGAATCCCTGGCCAGCGTGAAGAGCTTTTCGAAGCTCACGCCATCCCTGATATGCCGGACATGTTCGGTGCTGCCCATGTTGCGTTCGTACTTGAGCGCAACAGGCATATCCAGGGCCTGGCACGCGTCGATGACATGTCGCCGGCGTACGGCAATGGCGGTCTGTCCGTCTTGCGCCCGCTCTGCCGCCCGGTCGAATCGCTCAATGAGCAGAACCGGTTCAGGAATGCGGCGGATATGCACCGGCGCCACCGGCAGGCCCATGCGCGAGGCCAGCGTCATGCAGAAGTGCTCGTTGGCCACCATGAACGGCGTGGCGGGATTGTGCGATTCCGGCTTCAGGATATGGGTGGAAGCCAGAGGCGCCTCGACCAGGCTGATCTGATTGCCTTCGAGAAGCACCTGCAGCTTGTCCTGAAAGCCTGCCACCGAAAGCCTCACCTTGCCGTCCCAGACCGGAAAGGGAACGCTATCGCGAGTGCGGATGCGCTCGCTCAATTCCGCATCGGTAATCGGCCGGCGCAATGCAGAAACCGCCGGCGGCTCCGCCTCGGCACCTTCGGGCAAGAAACTCAATGCCCCGACAGGCTCACGGCCAAGAAGGTGGATCAGCCCGAAGACGTTGTTCTTGGAAATATGGTGAATACTCGATGCGACATCGAGTGCGCGACCTTCCGGCAGCAGGTTTTGCAGAAACCGGGCAACCACGCCGGAAGCGGCGGGTGGCCCGGCCAGCGGAATGTGCGGCGACAAGGGAAACGCCTGCTCAGCGTCCGGCCAGCCTGGATCGTAGACAAACTCGTACCGGTCTTCCGCCGATTCGAAAGCCAGGGTTCCGACACGCCCTCGTGGGGCGATGACGCTCAACGCATGGCGAGCCATCAGCCCGTTTCCTTCATGCGGGGATCGTCCTTGATCGCCTGCAAGGCGGTGTCGGCCAATGACTTGTCCGTGATAAAGACGGCCAGGCCCAGGCCTTGAACCACCGCCATCAGCTTGTCGGTGCTGACCGCCCGGCCGTTTTCCAGGCGTGACAGGGTGTCCTTGGAAACTCCGACAAGCGCTGCCGCGTCGTCGATGCGCAGCATCGACGACGCGCGCCGATTCCGGATCAGTTGCCCAAGGGCCTGCAGATCCGTAGCAATCGGGCTTTGCTGCTCACGGGGTTGGGTAAGCGTTCTCGCCATAATTCTTATATTTCAGGAATAAAAAGAACTGTCGCACTAAGCGAAGCATTATTCCTTGAATATCGGAATTATTCAATAAAAGCCTTCATCTCACGATAATTCCGAATATATGCGAATTAAAGCCGCCCCATCCGCGCGCGCCTACGCGTCGATATTCGACGCCGACAGCGCGTGGGTCTCGATGAACGCGCGGCGCGGCTCGACGTCGTCGCCCATCAGGGTGGTGAAGATCTCGTCGGCCGCGATGGCGTCTTCGATCTTCACGCGCAGCAGGCGGCGCACGGTCGGGTCCATGGTGGTTTCCCACAGCTGCTCGGGGTTCATCTCGCCCAGGCCCTTGTAGCGCTGCTTGGAAATGCCGCGCTCGGCTTCGTTGCGCAGCCATTGCATGGCTTCGCGGAAGTCGGCCACGAACTGTTCCTTGCGCTTGTCGCCTTCGCCGCGGGCCACCACGGCGCCGGCGCCGATCAGGCCCAGGAAGGTCTTGGCCGACTTGGCCAGCACGGCATAATCGGCGCCGTGCACGAAATCGGCGTCGATGACGCTGACGCGCACATTGCCATGGTGCATGCGGCGCACCATCAGGCGATGATGTTCCTGGGCTTCGTCGAACTCGGCGCTGACTTCGACACCGTTGCCCGAGACGGCCTCGTGCATGGCGTCGCTCAGGCGCCGGGCCGAGTCGCTGGCGGTTTCGGCCGTCGACAGGTCGATCTCGACGCCCTCGGCCATGGCCGACAGCGCATCCACGTCGAACAGGCGCGCCAGGCGCGCGATCACGGCGTCGGCCAGCACGTACTGGCGGGCCAGTTCGGCCAGCGCCTCGCCGGTGATGGGCGCGGCGCCTTGCGAAGGCACCAGTTCGGCGTCTTTCAGGGCCAGCTGCAGCATGAACTGCGCTTCTTCCTGGTCGTCTTTCAGGTAGCGCTCGTCGCGGCCGACCTTGACCTTGTACAGCGGCGGCTGAGCAATGTACACGTAGCCGCGCTCGATCAGCTCGGGCATCTGGCGGTACAGCAGCGTCAGCAGCAGCGTACGGATGTGCGCGCCGTCGACGTCGGCGTCGGTCATGATGATCAGGCGGTGGTAGCGCAGCTTATCGACGTTGAAGTCGGGCCCGATGCTGGTGCCCAGCGCGGTGATCAGAGTGGCGATCTGCTCGCTGGCGATCAGGCGGTCGAAGCGCGCCTTTTCCACGTTCAGCACCTTGCCGCGCAGCGGCAGGATGGCCTGGAATTTACGGTCGCGGCCCTGCTTGGCCGAGCCGCCGGCCGAGTCGCCCTCGACGATGTACAGCTCGCACAGCGCCGGGTCTTTTTCCTGGCAGTCGGCCAGCTTGCCGGGCAGGCCGGCGCCTTCCAGCACGCTTTTGCGGCGCGTCATCTCGCGCGCCTTGCGCGCGGCTTCGCGCGCGCGGGCGGCTTCGACGATCTTGCCGCACAGCGCCTTGGCGTCGTTGGGGTGTTCCAGCAGCCAGGTTTCCAGCGTGCGCGCCACGGCGTCTTCGACCGCGGGGCGCACTTCGCTGGACACCAGCTTGTCTTTGGTCTGGCTGCTGAACTTCGGTTCGGGCACCTTCACCGACAGCACGCAGGCCAGGCCTTCGCGCATGTCGTCGCCCGAGGTCTCGACCTTGGCCTTCTTGGCCAGTTCGTTGTCGGCGATGTACTTGTTGATGACGCGGGTCATGGCGGCGCGCAGGCCGGTCATGTGGGTGCCGCCATCGCGCTGCGGGATGTTGTTGGTGAAGCACAGCACCGTTTCGGTGTACGTGTCGTTCCATTGCATGGCCACTTCCACGCCCACGGGCACGCCGCCCGCGCTGGACTCGGCCGACACCGCGAACACGTTCGAGTGCAGCACGGTCTTGGAACGGTTGATGTATTCCACGAACCCGCGCACGCCGCCGGAAAACGCGAAGTTCTCTTCCTTGCCCTGGCGCTGGTCCACCAGCCGGATCTTCACGCCATTGTTCAGGAACGACAGCTCGCGCAGCCGCTTGGACAGGATGTCGTAGTGGTACTCGATGTTGTTGAAGATCACCGGGTCGGCCAGGAAGCGCACTTCGGTGCCGCGCTTGTCGGTGGTGCCGGTCACCGCCAGCGGCGCCACGCGCTCGCCCTGGCGGAATTCCATCTGGTGCACTTCGCCATTGCGGCGGATGGTCAGCCGCAGCCATTCGGACAGCGCGTTCACGCACGACACGCCCACGCCGTGCAGGCCGCCGGACACCTTGTACGAGTTCTGGTCGAACTTGCCGCCGGCGTGCAGCTCGGTCATGACGATTTCGGCGGCGCTGCGGCCGAATTCGTCGTCTTTGTGGATGGCGGTGGGAATGCCGCGGCCGTTGTCGGTGACGGAAATCGAGTTGTCGGTGTGGATGGTGACCACGATGTCGTCGCAATAGCCGGCCAACGCTTCGTCGATGGCGTTGTCGACCACCTCGAACACCATGTGGTGCAAGCCCGTGCCGTCCGAGGTGTCGCCGATGTACATGCCTGGGCGCTTGCGCACGGCCTCCAGCCCTTTGAGCATCTTGATCGAATCGGCGCCGTAGCCGGTGTTCTCGGGATTGCTGTTCTGCTGATCTGACATGTCTGTATCGCTAACACTTCAAAAAACGGCCTCGCGGCCAGACCGCGGCAGGCGCATGCGCCCGCGCGGCACAAACCCAACGACGCGGATCAGATCCGCATGGGCATGACGACGTACTTGAACTGGTCGTCGTCGGGCAGGGTCAGCAGCGCCGACGCATTGGCGTCGGGCATGACCGACCACTGGATGTTCTCGGTCTTGACGTTGGCCAGCACGTCGAGCAGGTAGCTGACGTTGAAGCCCACGTCCAGGGCCTCGTGGCCATAGTCGATGTCGAGCTCTTCCTGCGCCTCTTCCTGCTCGGCGTTGGAAGACGAGATCTTCATCTGGTTCTGCGCCAGCTGCAGGCGCACGCCCTTGAACTTGTCGGTGGTCAGGATGGCCGCGCGCTGCAGGCTGCCCTGCAGGGCTTCGCGGCTGATCACGAACTGGCGCGTGTAGTTGGTGGGAATCACGCGCGTGAAATCGGGGAACTTGCCTTCCACCAGCTTGGAAACCAGCTCGACGTCGCCGAAGCGGAAACGGATCTGGCCCGGCGCCACGTCGATGGAGACGGGCTCGTCGGAGTCTTCCAGCAGGCGCTGCATTTCCAGGACGGTCTTGCGCGGCACGATGACTTCGTGGCGCTCGGCGATGCCGTCGGCTTCGGTGGCGCAATGGGCCAGGCGATGGCCATCGGTGGCCACCGCGCGCACATGGCCGGCTTCGAATACCAGCAGCATGCCATTCAGGTAATAGCGGATGTCTTGCTGCGCCATGGCGAAGTGCACCATGTTGAACAGGTGACGCAGCGTGCGTTGCGGCAACGTCAGGGAAACATCCCATTTTTCAGGTTGCGCCACCGTGGGGAATTCGCTGGCGGCCAGCGTTTGCAGCGCAAAGCGGCTTTTTGCCGATTGCACCGACAGCTTGTTGTTGGCCAAGCCCAGCTTGACCTCGCCGGTGTCGGGCAGGGCCTTCAGGATATCGAGCAGCTTGCGCGCCGCCACGGTGGTCGATTCGTTGTCCTGGCCCACGCCGAAATCGGCATGCGTGGTGATCTGGACTTCGAGGTCGGTCGCAATGAAGGAAACCTTGTTGCCTTCCTTGCGCATGAGGATGTTCGCCAGGATGGGCAGAGTATGGCGTCTTTCGACGATTCCCGCCACGGTCGACAGCGGTTTCAGCAATGCATCGCGTGTGGTTTGTACGAGTTGCATGTTCATCCTTTTAGAGTTTGTTCCAACACGTGCAGGGTATGGTTCAGCTCGGCTTGCTTGGCGCGGGCATCGGAGATCTTGCGCACCGCATGCAGCACGGTGGTGTGGTCGCGGCCACCGAACAGGTCGCCGATTTCCGGCAGGCTTTTCTGGGTCAGCTCCTTGGCCAGGTACATGGCAACCTGGCGCGGCAAGGCGATATTGGCGGGCCGCCGTTTCGAATACATGTCGGCGACCTTGATCTTGTAGAAATCGGCGACCGTCTTCTGGATGTTCTCGACCGTGATCTGCCCATTGGACACCGACAGCAGGTCTTTCAGGGCTTCCTTGCAGACATCGACCGACAGCACGTCGCGGCCGTGGAAGCGGGCGTAGGCCAGTACCTTGCGCAGCGCGCCTTCCAGTTCGCGCACGTTGCTGCGCAGGTGCTTGGCGATGAAGAAAGCCACTTCCTCGGGCATGGGCACGCCTTCGGATTCGGCCTTGCGCAGCAGGATGGCCACGCGCATTTCCAGTTCGGGCGGCTCGATGGCCACGGTCAGGCCGGAATCGAACCGCGAGATCAGGCGGCTGTCGATACCGGCCAGTTCTTTCGGGTACGTGTCGCTGGTGATGATGATCTGCTTGCGCTGCGCGACCATGGCCTCGAACGCATAGAAGAATTCTTCCTGCGTGCGGCTCTTGCCGGAGAAGAACTGGATATCGTCGATCAGCAGCAGGTCCAGCGAGTGGTAGTAGCGCTTGAAATCGTCGAAGGCCTTGCGCTGGTACGCCTTGACCACATCGGACACGTATTGGTCGGCGTGCACGTAGCGCACCCGCACCCCCGTGCCGGCGGCCACCATGGCATTGCCGATGGCGTGGATGAGGTGGGTCTTGCCCAGGCCCACGCCACCGTACAGAAACAGCGGGTTGTAAGAAATGCCCGGGTTCTCGGCCACCTGCAGCGCCGCGGCGCGGGCCAACTGGTTGGCCTTGCCGGTGACGAAGTTCTCGAAGGTCAGGTCGGTGTTCAGGCGCGAGCGTTCGTACACCGCGCCGGCCGCATCGGCCTGCAGCGCCGCCACCACCTGGGCCGTGGGCAGCGCGGCGGCCACGGGGGCGGGCACGGCGGATGCCGGCAGGGCCGGCGCGCCCGGCGCAGCCGCGCGCGAGGCGGCGGGTATGCGCGGCGCGGCGGCGCCGGTCGGCAGCTCGAATGCCACCTGCACCGGGCGCTGGAACCATTCGGCCGCCAGGGCCTCTATCTGATGGGAAAAGTTCTTGCGCACCCAGTCCAGCTTGAAGCGGTTGGGTGCGGCTACGCGCAAAACGGCCTGCGTCTCGTCGTACGCAAGCGGCACCAGCGGCCGGATCCAGGCGCTGATTTGTTGGGGGGGGAGTTCCTGCTCTAGACGACTGACGCAGGTCTGCCAGAATTCTTTTATGTCGCTCTTGTTCAAACCTCGATTCTACCTTGCCTGGGGGTGGGTTATCCACAGGCCGGGGCCGTTGTGTCCCTCTGATCGGGCCGTAACTGTTTGACAAGGCAGAGAAAACTTGCTGAAATGATGGGCTTTTCCGAATTCTGTCTGTCAGAAGGTTCTTTTTATGTACGCCGGGGGCCGCCCCCGCCGTTATTTGCGCCGGGGCACGCCCCGGCCGGGAACCCGTCGGGCAGGTCCCTTCTGACGTTGTTCTTTTTGTGGATCGTCCATGAAACGCACCTACCAACCTTCCGTTACCCGGCGCAAGCGTACCCACGGCTTTCGCGTGCGCATGAAAACCCGCGGCGGCCGTGCCGTGCTGAACGCTCGCCGCGCCAAGGGCCGCAAGCGCCTGGCCGTCTAAGGCCGGCTCCGGTTTTTTCGGCTTTCCCCGCATCGCCGCACCGGTCGTTCATGCCGCGCGCCACGCTTCCTCCCGAGGCGCGGCTGCATCGCCCCTCCGAGTTTGCCGCCGCCTTGAAAGGTCGCCGGCTGGCCCGAGGGGCTTTCTTCATTCTCAGCGCCGCCGCGCCAACCGGCCTGCCCGAGGGCCAGGCGGCCCAGGCACGCCTGGGCATGGTCATCGCCAAGCGCTACGCCGCGCACGCCACCACGCGCAATGCCCTGAAGCGGGTCATCCGCGAAGCCTTCCGGCACCGCCGGCTGCAACTGCCGTCCCACGACTACGTGGTGCGGCTGCACAGCAAGCCGGCCGCCTCGTCGCTGACCGCCCTGAAACGCTTGGCGCGCGCCGAAGTGGACGCTCACTTTGCACGAGTGAAGCCATGCTGAAGGCTCTGCTGATCGCCCCGATCCGGTTCTACCGGTTCTTCCTCAGCCCCTGGCTGGGGCGGCAGTGCCGCTTCACCCCCACCTGCTCGGCCTACGCCATCGAAGCCATCGAGCAGCATGGCGCGGGGCGCGGCCTGTGGCTGGCGGCCCGCCGCATCGGTCGCTGCCATCCGTGGTCGCCGGGCGGCCACGACCCGGTACCGCCCTTGCACTCACCCGATCGCCCCCCGTGCTGCGCGCATCACCGCCGCACTGGCCCCAATTGACGCTAAACTCGCGGGTTTGCCGTTCCGTTTTCGGCCGGCCCGTATACCTACCGTAGGCACCAATGGATATCCGACGAACCATCCTCTGGATGATCTTCTCCTTCTCGCTGTTGCTCCTGTGGAACAACTGGCAAATCCATAACGGCAAGCCGTCGCTGTTCGGAACGCCCCCCGCCGCCAGCAGCGCCGATTCGTCCGCGGCGCAGTCGTCGGCCGCCAACGGGCAGCCCGCCACGCCGTCGGTGCCCACCGCGCCTGCCGCGACTGCGCCCAGCACGGTGCCCGGCGCCGCCGCGCCCACGGCCGCCTCGCCGGCCGAGCAGGTCGTCATCACCACCGACGTGCTGCGCCTGACCTTCGACACGACCGGCGCCCAGTTGGTGCGCGCCGAACTGCTGAAGTACCCCACCGCGGGCCAGGCCGCCAAGCCCACCGTGCTGCTCGACCGCTCGCCCGAACTGACCTACGTGGTGCAGTCCGGCCTGGTCGGCGCCCCCAACGGGCAAAGTTTCCCCAACCACCAGACGCCGTTCCGCCTGGTGCCCGGCGACCGCCAGCTCACCGGCGACGCCCTGAAAGTATCGTTCGAGGCCGAATCGGGCGGCCTGAAAGTCACCAAGACCTACACGCTGCACCGCGGCCGCTACGACATCGATGTCCAGCACGCCCTGAGCAACACCTCCGGCGCGCCGCTGTCGCCGTCGCTGTACCTGCAGCTCGAGCGCGACGGCAACGACCCGGCCGATACGTCCAGCTTCTATCACACGTTCACCGGCATCGCGGTCTATTCCGAGCAGGAAAAATTCCAGAAGATCACCTTCTCGGACATCGCCAAGAACAAGGGCGACTACGTCAAGCAGGCCGACAACGGCTGGCTGGCCATCGTCCAGCACTATTTCGCCACGGCCTGGGTACCGCCCCAGGGCAAGCCGCGCACCAACGAACTGCTGCAGGTGCAGCCCAACCTGTACGCCGCGCGCAGCATCGAAGCCGTCGGCCAGGTGCAGCCCGGCGCCACCGCGCAGGTCGACTCGCACCTGTGGGTGGGCCCGCAAGACCAGAAGGCCATGGGCGCCCTGGCCCCCGGGCTGGAACTGGTGGTCGACTACGGCTGGCTGACCATCATCGCCAAGCCGCTGTTCTCGCTGCTGACCTGGCTGCACGGCCTGCTGGGCAACTGGGGCTGGGCCATCGTCGCCCTGACGGTCATCATCAAGGCGGTGTTCTTCCCGCTGGCCGCGGCCAGCTACCGCTCGATGGCGCGCATGAAGCAGGTGGCGCCCCGCCTGCAGGCCCTGAAAGAGAAGTACGGCGACGACCGCCAGAAACTCAACCAGGCCATGATGGAGATGTACCGCACCGAGAAAATCAACCCGCTGGGCGGCTGCCTGCCCATGGTGGTGCAGATTCCGGTGTTCATCGCGCTGTACTGGGTGCTGCTGGCCAGCGTCGAGATGCGCGGCGCGCCGTGGATCCTGTGGGTGCACGACCTGTCGGTGCGCGACCCGTACTTCATCCTGCCGGCGGTCATGATGGCCACCATGTTCCTGCAGATCAAGCTCAACCCCACGCCGCCCGATCCCATCCAGGCCAAGGTCATGATGATCATGCCGCTGGTGTTCGGCGGGATGATGTTCTTCTTCCCTGCGGGCCTGGTGCTGTACTGGTGCGTGAACAACACGCTGTCGATCGCGCAGCAGTGGACCATCACCCGGAATCTCGAACGCAAGACCGCGGCGGCGGCCAACCGCTAGGCCAGCACCGCAAGAGCGCCAGGGCCCGGGTGCCCGGCGCTGCCAGGCCGACAGGCGCCAGCCCACAAGGGCCTGGCGCCTTTTTTGCATCCGGCGCCAGGGCTTTGGCCCGAACCTGCCTGGGGTGTCAGACACCCTTCGGGGTGTCTGACACCAGGAATCCTCGCAGCCAGCCGTTGCAGGTACGCTGCCTGCGGAGCCCTCGCCCAGACATCGTCCCCCAGCACACCGCAGCATCCGGCATAAGCCAGCCTCGTTAGGTGTCAGACACCCCGCACGGTGTCTGACACCCCCCGAATCCCCAGCACAAACCGCCCCACGCCTTCTTGACGCAAGTCATAAACTATCGAATCCAACGTAGATTTAGATTTTATCAATCAACCCAGGTCAATAAATCAATTTCCCTTCCGTCACGGGGGCCTCCTATCATTGGTTGGTCCCGGCACACTGCCGGCACCGGGCTCCGCCGCCACCCCCAGGCAGGCGCCGCTTCAAGATAGGAAATCGCCATGACCGACAAGACCCTGACCACTGCCGCGGGCGCACCCGTCGCCAACAACAACCACTCGCTCACCGCCGGCCCGCGCGGGCCGGTGCTGCTGCAAGACGTCTGGTTGATCGACAAGCTGGCGCACTTCGCCCGCGAGCGCATCCCCGAACGCGTGGTGCACGCCAAGGGCTCGGGCGCCTACGGCACCCTGACCATCACCCACGACATCACCCGCTACTCGTGTGCCAAGGTGTTCTCGCAGGTGGGCAAGCAGACCCCCCTGTTCCTGCGCTTTTCCACCGTGGCCGGCGAACGCGGCGCGGCCGATGCCGAGCGCGACGTGCGCGGCTTCGCCCTGAAGTTCTACACCGAAGAAGGCAACTGGGACCTGGTGGGCAACAACACACCCGTGTTCTTCCTGCGCGACCCGCTGAAGTTCCCCGATTTCATCCATACCCAGAAGCGCGACCCGCAAACCCACCTGCGCAGCGCCGCCGCCGCGTGGGATTTCTGGTCGCTGAACCCCGAATCGCTGCACCAGGTCACCATCGTGATGAGCGACCGCGGCCTGCCGCAGAACCACCGGCAGCAGCACGGCTTCGGCTCGCACACCTTCAGCTTCATCAATGCGCAGGGCGAACGCTTCTACGTGAAATTCCACTTCAAGTCGGCGCAGGGCATCGCCAACTACACTGACGCGCAGGCCGCCGAACTGGTCGGCCGCGACCGCGAAAGCGCGCAGCGCGACCTGTTCGACAACATCGAGCAAGGCAATTTCCCGCGCTGGGCCATGAAGATCCAGGTCATGCCCGAGGCCGAGGCGGCCACGTACCACATCAACCCGTTCGACCTGACCAAGGTCTGGCCGCATGCCGACTACCCGCTGATCGACGTGGGCATCCTCGAACTGAACCGCAACCCGGAAAACTACTTCGCCGAAGTCGAACAGGCCGCCTTCACGCCGGCCAATGTGGTGCCGGGCATCGGCTTCTCGCCCGACAAAATGCTGCAGGGGCGGTTGTTCTCGTACGGCGACGCGCACCGCTACCGCCTGGGCGTGAACCATCACCAGGTGCCGGTCAACGCGCCGCGCTGCCCATTCCACAGCTTCCACCGCGACGGCGCCGCGCGCACCGACGGCAACCTGGGCGGCACGGTCAACTACGAGCCCAACAGCGCGGGCGAATGGCAGGAAACGCCCCGCGTGGCCGAGCCGCCGCTGGCGCTGGACGGCCAGGCGGCCGACCGCTGGAACCACCGCGTCGATGAAGACTACTACTCGCAGCCCGGCGCGCTGTTCCGGTTGATGACCGACGAACAGAAACAGCAGCTGTTCGGCAATATCGGGCGCCACATGGCCGGCGTGCCGGAATATATCCAGCGCCGCCAGCTGGAACACTTCCGGCGGGCCGACCCCGCCTACGCGGCCGGCGTGGCCGCGGCGCTGGGCTTGAAATAGCGCCGCCTGGACCGCCCGCCCCGGCGGCCCGCTTTCGGCGAATCCGCGTTCGCCGCCACACGTCCCCAGGTCCACGGCCTGGGGACGTTGTTTTTCACGCCCGCCGGAAAAGCCCCCATTGACATGACACATGTGTCAGTCGTATGGTTTATAGAACCTTTAGATGACTTAATTCCCGCTCGCCCTTTGCACAACAACAACAAGACGGCCGGCAAGAGCGAGCGTACAGACGCCGGCCACGCCGCCGGCGCCGCGCCCGGCCACGCACACCAAGAGGAGCCAATTCATGAAAACCCCCGCCTACGCCGGGCCGCAATGCCGCTCGCGCCGCCAGTTGATCGCCGCCACACTGGGCGGCGCCTTGCTGGCCATCAGCGCGGGCAGCGCCCTAGCTGCCGACAGCTATCCGCAAAAACCGATACGCATCATCGTGCCGTGGCCGGCCGGCGGCCTGGTCGACCTTCCCGCGCGCTTGCTGGCCGACAAGCTGCAGGCCGAACTGGGCGGCACGGTCATCGTCGAGAACAAGACCGGCGCCGGCGGCACGATCGGCGCCGATGCCGTGGCCAAGGCCCCGGCCGATGGCTACACACTGATGGTGACGACCAGTGCCATCGCCATCAACCAGGCGGTGGGCCTGCCCCAGCCCTTCAACCTGCTGCAGGATTTCCGGCCGGTCGCCGCGCTGGCGTACGCGCCGCTGATCCTGGTCACGCATCCGACCCAGGGGCCGAAGTCGGTGGCCGACCTGATCGCCCGGGCCCGCGCCACGCCCGGGCAACTGAACTATGCCTCGGCGGGCAACGGCACGCCCGGCCACCTGGCGGGCGAATGGCTGAAAGCGCGCGAGAAGCTCGACATCCTGCACGTGGCCTACAAGGGCGGGCCGCCCGCCATGACGGACCAGATCGGCGGGCGGGTCGATTTCCACTTTGCCAACGCCGCCGTCGCGCTGCCGCAGATCACCGCAGGCAAAGTCGCCGCCCTGGCCGTGGCCAGCGCCAAGCGGATGCCGCAGCTGCCCCAGGTGCCCACCATGGCCGAAGCGGGCGAACCGGGCTTCAACACCGACCAGTGGATCGGCCTGCTGGCGCCGAAGGGCACCTCCGACGCGGTTGTGCAGCGCCTGAACCAGGCCGCGGCGAAAGCCCTGGGCGACGCCACGGTGCGCGACGCCATGACACGCAGCGGCATCACGGCGGCCGACCCGGCCGGCGCCGCGCAGTTCGCCGCCGAGGTTCGCACCGACCTGGACAAATGGACGGACATCGTCCGCACCGCGCACATCAAAGTGGAGTGAACCCATGCGCACTATCTTCGTCCTGTTCGACTCGCTGATGCGCTCGGCATTGCAATGCTACGGCGGCACCGCGATCGAGACACCGAACTTCAACCGCTTTGCCCAGCGCGCGGTCAGTTTCGACCGGCACTTCGTGGGCAGCCTGCCCTGCATGCCGGCGCGGCGCGAAATGCACACGGGGCGGCTGAACTTCCTGCATCGCAGCTGGGGGCCCCTGGAACCTTTCGACCAGTCGTTCGCCCAGTTGCTGGGCGCGCGCGACGTGTACACCCACCTGGTCTCCGACCATTATCACTACTGGGAAGACGGCGGCGCCACCTATCACAACCGCTATACGACCTGGGAATTCGTGCGCGGCCAGGAATGGGACAAATGGAAAGCGATGGTGCAGCCGCCGCTGGAACGCTTCCGCGCCATGTACCACCCCATGCAACAGCCGGCCGGCAAGAACGACGGCCGCCTGCAAACCATGGTGAACCGCGAGTTCATGCGCGACGAGGCCGATTATTGCTGCCCGCGCACCTTCGCGGCGGGTTTCGAATTCCTGGAACGCAATCGCGACGCCGACAACTGGCTGCTGCACCTGGAATGCTTCGACCCGCACGAGCCGTTCCATGCGCCCGCGCACTATCGCGAGCGCTATCCCAGCGACTACGACGGCCCCATCCTGGACTGGCCCCGCTACAAGCGCAATGAAGAATCCGCCGGCGAAATCGCCGAGCTGCGCGCCAACTACGCGGCGCTGGTGGCCATGTGCGACCACCACTTCGGCCGCCTGCTCGACTTCCTGGACCAGCACAACATGTGGAAGGACACCGCGGTCGTGCTGACCACCGACCACGGCTTCCTGCTGGCCGAGCACGATTGGTGGGGCAAGAACCGCATGCCGTTCTACAACGAGATCGCGCACATCCCCTTGATGATCCATCACCCCGACTGCGCCAGCCACGCCGGCGAACGCCGCCAGGCGCTGACGCAGACCATCGACATCATGCCCACCCTGCTGGCGTTGCACGGTATCGAGCCGCCCGCCACCTGCGACGGCAAGTCGCTGCTGCCGCTGCTGGCGCAGGACGGCCCAGGCCGCGAGGCGGCGCTCTACGGCATGTTCGGCGCCGGCACCAACATTACCGACGGACGCTACACGTACTTCCTGTACCCGGAAGACATGACGCGGCAGCAGTTGTACGAATACACGCTGATGCCCATGCACCTGAAGACGCTGTTCCATGTGGACGACCTGCGCGGCGCCGAGCTGTCGCCGCCTTTCGATTTCACGCAGGGCGTGCCGGTGCTGAAGGTGCCGGCGAGGCGCAACGACCGCGGGCAGCCCACCGGCCACCAGGGCCAGGGCGGCGGCTATGAAGACACTACCACTGTGCTGTACGACCTGGACACCGACTACGCCCAGCAACGGCCGTTCCGCGACGCCGAGATCGAGCACCGGCTGCAGGGCCTGATGATGCAGATCATGCACGGCAACGATGCGCCGCCCGAGGCCTACCAGCGCCTGGGCCTTGCGGTGCCGTCGCGATGAACGAGGGCGAACGCGCCGTGCGCGGCTACGACTACATCATCGTGGGCGCCGGGTCGGCGGGCTGCGTGCTGGCCAACCGGCTCAGCGCCGATCCCCGCTGCCGGGTGCTGCTGCTCGAGGCCGGGGGCAAGGGCGGCAATTTCTGGCTGCGGCTGCCCATCGGATACTTCCGCACCATCTACGATCCGCGCTTCTCGTGGCAATTCCAGACCGAGGCGCAACCCGCCACCGGCAACCGCCAGATCGTCTGGCCGCGCGGCCGGGTGCTGGGCGGATCCAGCGCCATCAACGGCCTGCTGTACATTCGCGGCCAGCATGCCGACTTCGACGACTGGGACCACCTGGGCGCCACCGGCTGGAACTACCGCCAGGTGCTGCCCTTCTTCAAGCAGTCCGAGCGCCACGAGGCGGGCGAAAGCGAATACCACGGCGGATCGGGCGAGCTGTGCGTGTCCGAGCTGCGCAACGACCATCCGTATTGCCAGGCCTGGCTGCAGGCCGGCAGCGAAGCGGGCTTCGGCCGCAATCCCGATTTCAATGGCGCGCGCACCGAAGGCCTGGGTTCGTACCAGCTGACGCTGCGCGGCCACTGGCGTTGCGACGCCGCCTCGGCCTTCCTGGCGCCGGCGCTGCGGCGGCCCAACCTGACCGTGCTGACCGGCGCGCATGTCACGCGCGTGCTTATCCGCCAGGGCCGCGCCACCGGCGTCGAATGGCTGCGCGATGGCGCCGTCGAGTCGGCACGGGCCGGCACGGAAGTGCTGCTGGCCGCCGGCGCCCTGCAGTCGCCGCAACTGCTGCAATTGTCCGGCGTCGGACCAGCCAGCCTGCTGCGCCAGCACGGCATCGCCGTCCACGCGGACCTGCCCGGCGTGGGCGAGAACCTGCAAGATCACTACCAGGCACGCGTCATCGTCAAGTTACGCAAGAAAATGTCGCTGAACGACCAGGCGCGCAGCCCGCTGGGCGTCATGGGCATGGGGGCGCGCTGGCTGTTCGCGCGGTCCGGCCCATTGACGGTCGGGGCCGGCCAGGTGGGCGGCATGGTGTGCAGCGAGCACGCGTCCGGCGGACGGCCCGACGTGCTGCTGAACGTCATGCCGCTGTCGGTGGACAAGCCCGGCGATCCGCTGCACCGGTTTTCCGGCTTCTCGGCATCGGCCACGCAATGCCGGCCCCTGTCGCGCGGCCATGTGCGCATCCGCTCGGCCGACCCGCGCCAGCCTCCCGCCATCGTCACCAACTACCTGACCGAGGCGCACGATGCGCGAGTGCTGGTATCGGGCCTGAAGATATTGCGCGACATCTTCGGCCAGCCGTCGTTTCGCGGCCTGGTCACCGACGACGAGTACCTGCCGGGCAATGCCGTCGCCGACGACGCCGGCCTGGAACACTTCGCCCGCCATCGCGGCGGCACGGTATTCCATGTCAGCGGCTCGTGCAAGATGGGGCAGGACGACGCGGCCGTGGTGGACCCGGCGCTGCGCGTGCGCGGCATCGCCGCCCTGCGCGTGATCGACGCGTCGGTCATGCCCGCGATGGTATCCACCAATACCAATGCCGCCAGCATCATGATCGGCGAGAAGGGCGCCGACATGGTGCTGCGCGCCGCCGGCAGGCGCTGACGGGCACGGCTATCGCTGCATGCCCCAGCGCCGCACGGTGATCCGTTCCAGCGTGTTGAACGCCAGGTTCTCGACCGCCAGGCCGATGATCACCACGGCCACCAGTCCGGCGAACACGCGGTCGGTGTAGAGCTCGTTGCGGTTCTGGAAAATGTACCAGCCCAGGCCACCCTTGCCGCTGGACGCGCCGAACACCAGTTCGGCCGCGATCAGCGTGCGCCACGCGAAGGCCCAGCCGATGCGCAGCCCCGCCACGATGGCCGGCAGCGCCGCCGGCACCAGGATGCCCAGTACGTAGCGTGGCCCCTTCAGGCCATAGTTGCGCCCGGCCATGCGCAGCGTTTCCGGCACCGCCAGGAAGCCCGAATAGATATTCAGCGCCAGGGCCCACAGCACCGAGTGGATCAGCACGAACACCAGGCTGCCTTCGCCCAGGCCGAACCACAGCAAGGCCAGCGGCAGCAATGCGATGGCCGGCAGCGGGTTGAACATGGCCGTCAGGGTCGACAACACATCGCGGCCCACGCGCGTGGACACCGCCAGCGTCGTCAGCGCGAAGGCCAGCACGATGCCGGCTACATAGCCCTTGAGCAGCACGGCCAGCGACTGCAGCGCGCGCGACGGCAGCTCGCCGTCGACCAGGCCTTGCGCGAAGGCCTGTGCCGTCTGCCAGGCGCCGGGCAGCAACAGGTCGTTGTCGGTGTAGCGAGCGGCGGCTTCCCATAGCAGCGCCAGCACCAGCAAGATCGCCGTCTTGCGCACGGCCGCATGCTGGCGCAGCCGCTCGAACCAGGACAGCGGCGCTTCAGCCGCCAGTTCCGGCAGGGGCGGCAGCAGGTATTCGATTTCCGGGCGCAGCACGGCGCCATTCGTAGAGAAAGCCATCGATAGCTCCTGGGCGGGTCAGGCGGCAGCCCGCTGGGGTTGCCGATGCGCGGGCACATCGAACAACAGGTCATGGATGCGCCGGGTGGCCGCCTGGAACGCCGCCGAACCCTGGCTGCGCAGGTCGAAGGTGTGCGCATCGAGCTCGGCCCGCACCCGGCCGGGATGCGGCGACAACAACAGGATGCGGTTGCCCAGCACCAGGGCCTCTTCGATGGAATGCGTGACGAACAGCAGCGTGAAGCGGGCCTCGTCCCACAGCGCCTGCAGTTCTTCCTGCATCTTGCGGCGGGTCAGCGCGTCCAGCGCGGCGAAGGGTTCGTCCATCAACAGCACGCGCGGCTGCATGGCCAACGCCCGGGCGATGGCCACGCGCTGCTTCATGCCACCCGACAACATGTGCGGATAAACGTCGGCGAACGCCGACAAGCCCACCTTGTCCAGGTAATGCAGGGCGCGTTCGCGCGCCTCGGCGCGGCCCAGCTTGCGCGCCGCCACCAGGGGAAAGGCCACGTTGTGCAGCACCGTCTTCCAGGGCGGCAGCTGGTCGAATTCCTGGAACACCACGATGCGGTCGGGGCCCGGGCCGGCCACCGCGCGGCCGTCCAGCAGCACCTGCCCGGCGGTCGGCGCCACGAAACCCGCGATCGCCTTCAGCAAGGTGGATTTGCCGCAGCCCGACGCGCCCAGCAGGATGTAGCGGTCGCCGCCATACACGTCGAAGCTGACTTCGTGCGTGGCCCGCACGCGACGCTGCGGCGTCTTGTATTCCAGCGTCAGGTCGCGCACCTGCAGCAGCGGGTGGGGCGCCGGCATATCAGCTGCCTTGCCCGATGGCCGGGTCTTCGAAGAAGTAGTCGCGCCAGCTGGCCGCGGCATTCTTGACCGCGCCGATCTGGTGCATGAACTTCGCCAGCACCAGGGTGTTGTTCGGCTGCAGGGTGAACGACACGTCGGGATTGGTGATCACCTTGACCAGGAAGTCGCGGTCGAGCTTGGCGCCGGTGACGCGCAGGTAGGTGTCGGCCGCTTCCTGCGGATGCGCGGTGACGAACCCGGCAGCTTCCTGCAGCGCCTTCAGGAAGGCACCGTAGGTCTTGGGGTTGTCGTTGCGGAATTTCTCGGTGGCAAACAGCACGGTCGAGGAACTGGGCCCGCCCAGCACGTCGTACGAGTTCAGCACGATGCGGGCCTGCGGGTTCTGCGCCAGTTCCTGGTCCTGGAAGGGCGGGTTGCCGAAGTGCGCGGTGATCTCGGTGCCGCCCGAAATGATCGCGGCGGTGGCGTCCGGGTGCGGCACGGCCACGGAAATCGCGTCCAGCCGGGCGAACTGCGCATCGCCCCATTGCCGGGCGGCCGCCAGCTGCAGCACCCGCGCCTGCACCGACACGCCCACCGCCGGCAGGGCGATGCGGTCCTTGTCGGTGAAGTCGGCGATGGTCTTCACGGCCGGGTTGTTGGTGACCAGGTAATACGGGAAATTGCCCAGCGAGGCCACGCCCTTCACATTCTGGCGGCCGTGGGTGCGGTCCCAGATGGTCAGCAGGGGGCCGACGCCGGCCGCGGCGATGTCCACGCCGCCCGACAGCAGCGCGTCGTTCACGGCCGCGCCGCCGGACAGCTTCACCCAGTCGACCTTGATGTCGACGCCGGCTTCCTTGCCGTGCTTCTCGATCAGTTGCTGGTCGCGCGCCACGTTCAGCAGCAGGTAGACAATGCCGTATTGCTCGGCGATGCGCAGGCGGCCTTCGGCCAGCGCGGGCGTGGGCGAGGCCAGCGCCAGCACGGCAATCGCCAGGGCCAGCAGCGAGGCGCTGACATAGCGGGCCACGCGGGAGGGATAGGTCGGGGAATACGTCATGATGGATCCGGTTCAGTACGGCAGGTTGCCTTCGATCGTGGTGCGGTACAGCTTGCGTCGCAGGTGCGCCGGACAACCGGCTGCCAGGTGGATCAGCGAGCGGTTGTCCCAGAACACCAGGTCACGCTCGCGCCAGGCGTGGCGATAGATGTGCCCGGGCTTGATGCTGTGGGCGAACAATTCGTCCAGCACCTGCCGGCTTTCGTCGGCGGGCAGCCCTTCGATGCGCGTCGTGAAGCCTTCGCTGACGAACAGCGCCTTGCGGCCGGTTTCCGGATGCGTGCGCACCACCGGGTGCACCACTTCCTGCACTTGCGCCAGCTGCTCGGCGCTGAGGTTGGGGCGCCAGTTGCCTTCTTTCTGCATCTGGCCGTACTTGGCCAGGTACGAGTGCACGGCGCGCCGGCCCTCGATGGCCTGGCGCAGGGAGGCGGGCAGGGTGTCGTAGGCCTTGTGCATGTCGGCGAACAGCGTGTCGCCGCCTTCGGCGGGCAGTTCTTGCGCATGCAGCAGCGAGCCCAAGCTGGGCAGCGGCTTGTACGAGATGTCCGAATGCCAGTACTTGCCGGCATCGCCCAGCCCCACCGGCGCGCCGTTCTCGACGATATTCGAGACGATCAGGATCTCGGGGTGGCCGGCCAGGTGGAACTGGTGCAGCACGTGGATCATCAGCTTGCCGAAGCGGCGGCTGAAGTCGACGTGCTGCCGGGGGGTGATGCGCTGGTCGCGGAAAACCACCACATGGTGGTCCAGGTGGGCGCGGTGCACGCGGGCGAAATCGCCGTCGCCCAGCGGGCGGGCCAGGTCGATGCCAACGATTTCGGCGCCGATGCCGCCGGGCAGCGGCCGGACGTCGAAATCCTGGGTAGGCTCGCCTGCCGCTTCGTCGCGGCGCAGCGCGTTGCTGGCAACAGACATGGATCGCTCCGGTATTCAGAGCGATCCATTATGCAAAGGCGGCCGGCCGCCTCAAACGAAGTTATCGGCGTTTAAACAGAGCCTGGCGTCATATAGGCGCCGCCGGCGCCTCAGGCGGGCGCCAGGAACTTCTCGACCAGCTTGACCCAGTAGGTGGCGCCCACGGGCAGCAGGGCGTCGTTGAAGTCGTAGTTGGGATTGTGCAGCTGGCAGGGGCCCATGCCATGGTAGGTGGCCAGGCGGTGGTCGCCGTCGCCGTTGCCCAGGAACAGGTAGCAGCCGGGCACTTTTTCCAGGTAGAACGAGAAGTCCTCGGCCCCCATGAAAGCGGGAATGGCGCAATTGACCTGTTCGTCGCCGAAGACCTCGCGCGCCACCCCGGCGGCGAAGGCGGTTTCCTTTTCCCAGTTCACCAGCGGCGGGTAGGCGCGCACGAAGTCCAGTTCGCCGGTGGCGCCGTAGACCTGCGGCAGCGTGGTGGCGATGCGCCGCATGCCGTTCTCGATCTGGTCCAGCACGTCGACGGTATAGGTGCGCACGGTGCCGCGCAGCACCGTCTCGCCCGGGATGACGTTGTAGGCATCGCCGGCATGGATCTGGGTGATGGTCAGCACGGCCGATTCCAGGGGATCCTTGCTGCGCGAGATCAGGGTCTGCAGCGCATGCACCATGTCGGCCGCCACCACGATGGTGTCCACGGCGCGGTGCGGCTGCGCGGCATGGCCGCCCACGCCGCGGATGGTGATGTCCCAGCGGTTGCTGGACGCCATGGCGGGCCCGCTGCGAAAGCCGAACTGGTTGACCGGCATGCCCGGCATGTTGTGCAGGCCGAACACCGCGTCGCACGGGAACTTGTCGAACAGGCCGTCCTCGATCATGGCGCGCGCGCCGGCGTTGCCGCCTTCTTCGGCCGGCTGGAAGATGAAGTGCACGGTGCCGTCGAAGTTGCGGTGCCTGGCCAGGTATTCGGCCGCCCCCAGCAGCATGGTGGTGTGGCCGTCGTGGCCACAGCCGTGCATGCGGCCGTCCACCGTGGACTTGTGCGCGAAGCGGTTGTGTTCCGGCATGGGCAGCGCGTCCATGTCGGCGCGCAGGCCGACCGTCTTGCCGCCGCTGCCCGATTTCAGCACGCCCACCACGCCGGTCTTGCCCAGGCCGGTATGCACCTCGATGCCGAAACTGCGCAGCCGCTCGGCCACCAGCGCCGAGGTGCGGGTTTCATTGAAAGCCAGTTCCGGATGGGCGTGGATATCCCGCCGCAAGCTGGTCAGGTCGGCGTGGGCGCGTTCGATTTCGTCTAGGGTTTTCATGGCAATGCTCGGAAAAAAACCGGGTCTGCAAGTCTTGTAGCATACCCCCAGGGGGCCCCAAGACACTACCTTGAAGCCGGTAGCGAGATACCTGGGCACAGCCGGGTGTCTGGGTGCAGCCAGGTGTCTGACACCTTTGGGTTGGCGAAAGCCCGTAGCGTGTTACCTGGATACAGCCGGTTGTCAGACACCCTTCGGGGTGTCTGACACCTGAGCATCTACGCTGCCCCCACGCCGCCGCCCGTCTCGTCATTCAAATGGCAGGCGCTTGCATGCCCGGCGCCGATGGCGCGCAGCAGCGGCCGTTCGACACTGCAGCGCGGCATGGCATGGGGGCAGCGCGGATGGAACGCGCAGCCCGTGGGCGGCGACAGCGGCGAGGGCAGCTCGCCCTTGATAGGCCGGTAGTCGCGCCGGCCGGGGCGCAGGTCGGGCAGCTCTTTCAGCAAGGCCTGCGTATAGGGGTGGTTGGCGCGCGAGAACACCACGTCGGTGGGCGCCAGCTCGACGATGCGGCCCAGGTACATGATGGCCACGCGGTCGGAAATATGGCTGACCACGCTCAGGTTGTGGCTGATGAACAGGTACGTCAGGTCCAGCTCGCGGCGCAATTGCGCGAACAGGTTCAGCACCTGCGCCTGGATCGACACGTCCAGTGCCGCCACCGCTTCGTCGCACACGATCACCGACGGCTTCAGCGCCAGGGCGCGCGCGATGCCGATGCGCTGGCGCTGCCCGCCCGAGAACTGGTGCGGATAGCGCTGCGCGTAGGCCGGGTCCAGCCCCACCTGGCGCATCAGGCCGGCCACGTAATCGGCTTTTTCGCCGGAACGGATCAGCCTGTGCGCCACCGGCGCCTCGCCGACGATGTCCACCACCCGCATGCGCGGGTTCAGCGACGCATAGGGGTCCTGGAAGATCATCTGCACGCCCAGCTCGTAGGCGCGCCGCTGGGCCACGGGCATCTGCGCCACCGCCGCGCCCTGGTAGTGGATCTGTCCGCCGGTGGGCGCCAGAATGCCCGACACCATGCGGCCCAGCGTCGATTTGCCGCAGCCGGATTCGCCCACGATGCCGATCACCTCGCCGGCCCGCACGTCCAGGTCCACCCCCGCGACGGCCTGCACCACCAGCGTTTTCAGGCCCGCGCCGAACAGGTTGGCGATGCGGCCGGCCAGGTCGACCGGCTGCACGAAATGCTGTTCCACCTGCCGCAGCGACAGGATGGGCGGCTCGGCGAGCGGCGTCAGGGGCGCGGCGGTCTGCACTACGGTTCTCCTGCGTGCCAGCAGCGGGCCCAGTGGCCGGGCCGGTGCTCGACCGCCTGCGGCGCCTGCAGACAGGCATCGGTGGCGCGCGCGCAGCGGGTGCGGAACGCACAGCCCTGCGGCAGGTTCAGCAACGACGGCGTCATGCCGGGAATGGGGTCCAGCGGCTGGCCGCGCGTGCTGGGCGTCGGGATCGAGGCGATGAGGCCATGCGTGTAGGGATGCAGCGGGCTGCCGATGACGTCGGCGGTGCTGCCCGTCTCGACCACGCGGCCGGCATACATTACCGCCACCCGGTCGGCCAGCCCCGCCACCACGGCCAGGTCGTGGGTGATCCAGATCAGGCCGGTGCCGGTGTCGCGGCACAGCTTCTGCATTTCGTACAGGATCTGCCCTTGGATCGTGACATCCAGCGCGGTGGTGGGCTCGTCGGCGATGATCAGGCGCGGGGCATTGAGCAGCGCGATGGCAATGGCCACGCGCTGGCGCATCCCGCCGGACAGCTGGTGCGGATAGGCGCGCAGCCGTTCCTGCGGCGACGGGATGCCCACCTTGGTCAGCGCCTCCAGCGCGCGCGCCTGCGCCTCGGCGCGGCTCGCGCGGCGGTGCGCCAGCACGGTCTCGATCATCTGGGTGTCGACGCGCAGCACCGGGTTCAGCGTCATCATCGGATCCTGGAAGATCATCGCGATGTCGCTGCCACGCAGCTCGCGCCAGCGCCGCGGCGAGGCCTGACGCAGGTCTTCGCCGTTCAGGCGGATGTCGCCGTCCACCACGCGGCCCGGCGCATCCACCAGCCCCAGCAGCGAGAACCCCGTGATGCTCTTGCCCGAGCCGGATTCGCCCACCAGGCCCAGGATCTCGCCGGCGCGCACCGACAAGTCCACGCCGTCGACCGCCTTGACCACGCCGGCGCGCGTGAAGAAGTGGGTCTTCAGGCCGCGCACGTCCAGCATGGGCGCGGCGGAGGTCGAGGGGTTGTCCATGGCCGGCCTGCCCGTCATGCCGCGTTGTGCGGGTTGAGCACATCGCGCAGGTGGTCGCCCACCAGGTTGATGCCGATGATGGCGATGGCCAGCGCGATGCCGGGAAAGAACGAAATCCAGTACAGCCCCGACAGCAGGTACTCGAAACCATTGGAGATCAGCATGCCCAGCGACGGCTCGGTCACCGGCACCCCCACGCCCAGAAACGACAGCGTGGCTTCCAGCGCAATGGCGTGGGCCAGGTCGATGGTGGCGATCACGATCAGCGGCGGCATGCAGTTGGGCAGCACGTGGTGGAACAGCACCCGCCCCCAACCCAGCGACATGCAGCGCGCGGCCTCGACGTATTCCTTGCCGCGCTCGACCAGCGCCGCGCCGCGCGCGGCACGGGCGAAGTAGGCCCACTGCACCACCACCAGCGCGATGATGACCTTGTCCACGCCCTTACCCAGCACCGCCAGCAGGATCAGCGCCACCAGGATGGCCGGAAACGACAGCTGGATGTCCACCGCGCGCATCAGGAAGGCGTCCACCTTGCCGCCGAAATACGCGGCGATCAGACCCACCGTGGCGCCGATGGCGAACGCGGCCAGCACGGAAATGGTGCCCACCATCAGGCTGGTGCGCATGCCGTAAAGAATGGCCGAGAACACGTCGCGCGCCTGGCCGTCGGTGCCCAGCCAGTAGGTCATGCTGCCGTCGCCGCTGACGCTGCCGGGCGGCAGCTTGGAATCCAGGATGTCCAGCGTGGCGATGTCGAACGGGTTCTGCGGCGCGATCCAGGGCGCGAACACGGCCGCACCCACCGTCAGCAGCAGCAGCGCGACCCCCAGCAGCGCCAGCTTGCTGGCGCAGAAGTCCGTCAGGAAGCGACGCAGCGGCGTCTCGACGCGCACGGGCGCGGGCGGCGATGCCGGGGCGGAAGAAACGGGCGTCGTCATGCTCGGCGCTCCAGGCGTACGCGCGGGTCCAGCACGGTATAGATGATGTCCACCACCAAGTTCAACATGACCAGGAAGAACACGATCAGCATCAGATAGGCCACCACCACCGGGCGATCCAGGTTGATGATGGAATCGATCAGCAGCTTGCCCATGCCGGGCCACGAGAACACCGTCTCGGTCACCACCGCGAAGGCCACCACCTGGCCGAATTCCAGCCCGGCCACGGTCACGATGGGAATCAGGATGTTCTTCAGCAAGTGCACGCCCAGCACGCGCTTTTCCGGCAGGCCCTTGGCGCGGGCGAACTTGATGTAGTCCATCGGCAGCGATTCGCGCGTGGCCGCGCGCGTCACCCGCACGATCATGGCGCACTTGGCCAGGGCGATGGTCGAGGCGGGCAGGGCCAGGCTGGCCCAGCCGTCCAGCGTCAGCACGCTCAGCGGCACGCCCAGCACCGATACGGTGGCGCCGCGCCCGCTGGCCGGCAGCCAGCCCAGCGTCACGGCGAACAGCATGATCAGCATCAGCCCCACCCAGAAGTTCGGCAGCGAGAACCCCAGCACCGACCCCGTCATGATGGCGCGCGACCCTGCCGCCTGCGGCCGCAGCCCGGCCACGATGCCCAGCGGTACGCCGATCAGCACCGACATCAGCATGGCCACGGTGGCCAGTTCCAGCGTGGCCGGCATGCGCTCCAGGATCAGGCGCATGGCCGGCTCGCCGGTCAGGAAGCTGTTGCCGAAATTGCCCTGCACCGCGTGGCTGACGAACACCAGGTATTGCATCCACAAGGGCTTGTCCAGCCCCAGCGAGACGCGGATGGCTTCGCGCTGCGCATCCGTCGCCTCGGGGCTGGCCAGCATCGATATCGGGTCGCCCACCAGGTAGATGCCGGCAAATACCAGCGCCGACATCACCAGCATGACGACCAGCGTCTGCAGCAGCCTGCGGATAATGGTTGCCAGCACGTCGCCCCGCCGTCAGGCCCTATTTCTTCAAGGTCGCGTATTGCACCAGGGTGGTCTGGTCGGGCCGGCCCTCGTAGCGGATGTCGTTCTTCATGGCCCAGACCGACAGCTCGAAGTGCAGCGGCAGCAGGGCGTAGTCGTCCATGGCCATGTTGCTGGCCTGCTGCAGCAGCTTCGCGCGCTTGTCGTCATCCATCGACGCCGAGGCCTCGCGCACCAGCTTGTCCATCGCGGGGTTCGAATAGCGGCCCCGGTTGGTGGTGCCTTCGCCCGCATCGGGGTTGCGCGTCATCAGCAGCGAGGCCAGCGGGTTCGACATCTCGCCGCTGGTCACCGACCAGCCCGCCATGTAGGCGCTGAAGCCGTAGCTGTCGCGTTTCTTGAAGAACACCGACGGCGCCAGTGCCTCGACACTGGTCTTGACCCCGATGCGCGACCACATCGACGCCACCGCCTGCGCGATCTTCGAGTCGTTCACATAGCGGCCCGAAGGCGAGCCCAGCGTGATCGAGAAGCCGTCGGGGTAGCCGGCCTCTTTCAGCAGCGCCTTGGCCTTTTCCGTATCGGCCTTGGGCGCTTCGGCGTGTTCTTTCGACGCGCCGAACATCGGGTACGGCAGCACGTTGCCCGCCGCCTTGGCCACGCCGCCCATCACCCGGTCGACAATGGCGTCGCGGTTGATCGCCAGCGACAGCGCCTGGCGCACGCGCTTGTCTTTCAGCGGGTTCTTGTCCAGGCCCGGGATGCCCGGCGTGGGCTCGGCGTGCTGGTCCATGGCCACGTACATCACGCGCACCGAGGGCGTTTCCTCGATGAACAGGCCCTTGTTCTTCTTCAGGTTGGGCAGGTCGTCGGTGGGGGGATCCTCGATCATGTCCACGTCGCCCGCCAGCAGCGCGGCCACGCGGCCGGCGGCATTGGACATGGGCCGGTAGATCACCTTGTCCCACGCGGGCTTCTGGCCCCAGTAGTGTTCATTGCGGGCGAACACCAGTTCCGCGCCGCGCTTCCAGGAAACGAACTTGTAGGGGCCGGTGCCCACCAGGCCGTCGCCGCTGTTGAGCTCGGTGGTGGTCTTGCCTTCCGGCGCCGGGCCGGAGGCCGCCTTCTTGGAAAGAATCGGCAACTGCGCCAGGTTGATCAGCAGCAGCGGGGCCGGCGCCTTGGTGGTGATGCGCAGCGTCAGCGGGTCCACGGCCTCGGCCTTGGCCACCGAGCCCAGGTACAGGGTGAACGGCGACGGGCTGTTGGGCACCTTCGGAATGCGGTCGTAAGTAAAGACCACGTCTTCCGCGGTGAACGGCGTGCCGTCCGAGAATTTCACATTGGGACGCAGCTTGAAGGTCCAGACGTTGCCGTCCACGGTCCAGGATTCGGCCAGCGCCGGCTGCGGCTGCAGCTTCGCATCGGCGCGCACCAGCGGGTCGAACAGGGTCTGGGAAATCTGGGTATTGGGGGTCAGGGCGTGATATTGCGGATCCATCGAGCTGGGCTCGGTCTTCAGCGCCACGATCAGGTCGCGCGCCGCCGCGGGCGCCATGGCCCCCAGCGCCATGGCCATCGATAGTGTGCTGCCCGCCAATAAACGTAACCACTGAGATGCCATGATGCTCTCCCGAGTCTGTTTTTCCGGTTGGACCGCCGGCACACCTTAACCATCAAACACTCAGGCACGCAACAGTTATATTCCCTTATTGCCGTCTTCAATCGATACGCTCATGGCCCTGTCCACCCACGCCCCCATTGCCGCCATCGCCACCGCTCCGGGCCGTGGCGGCATCGGTGTCGTCCGGGTCTCCGGCCCTGATTTGTCCACCCTGGCGCGCCGCCTGTTCGGGCGCGAACTGACGCCGCGCCACGCGCATTACCTGCCGTTCACGGCCAACGACGGCGAACGCCTGGACGAAGGCATCGCCTTGTATTTCCGCGCGCCGCAGTCGTACACCGGCGAAGATGTGCTTGAACTGCAAGGGCACGGCGGCCCAGCCGTGCTGCGCCGCATCCTGGACCGCTGCCTGCAGGCGGGCGCCGACCTGGGCGTGCGCCTGGCCGAGCCGGGCGAATTCACCCGGCGCGCCTTCCTGAACGATCGCATGGACCTGGCCCAGGCCGAGGCCGTGGCCGATTTGATTGATGCATCATCCGTAGCCGCCGCGCGCGGCGCCATGGCCTCGCTGTCGGGCGAGTTCTCGGCGCGCGTCAACGGCCTGTCGGACCGCATCGTGCACCTGCGTATGCTGGTCGAGGCCACGCTCGACTTCCCCGAAGAAGAAATCGATTTCCTCGAGAAGTACCAGGCGCGCCCCACCCTGCAGGCTCTGGCGGCCGACCTGGGCACGCTGATCGCCCAGGCGCGCCAGGGTGTCATCCTGCGCGAAGGGCTGCACGTGGTGCTGGCCGGCAAGCCCAACGTGGGCAAATCCAGCCTGCTCAACGCGCTGGCCGGCGACGACATCGCCATCGTCACGCCCATCGCCGGCACCACCCGCGACAAGGTGGTGCAGGAAATCCACATTGACGGCGTGCCGCTGCACATCGTCGATACCGCCGGGCTGCGCGACACCGACGACACGGTCGAAAGCATCGGCATCGCGCGCACCTGGAAAGAAATCGAGCGGGCCGACGTGATCCTGCACCTGCAGGACGCCACGCAGCCGGCCGACGAGCTGGACGCGCAGATCGTGGCGCGGCTGCCGGAACGCACGCCGCTGCTGACGCTATTCAACAAGGTGGATCTGCTGGACCAGCCGTTTCCCGCCACGCCCGGGCAACTGGGAATCTCGGCGCGCGAAGGCGCCGGCCTGGACGAGCTGCGGGCCCGCCTGCTGGGCCTGGCGGGCTGGAACCCGGGCGCCGAATCCCCCTGGCTGGCGCGAGAACGGCACCTGCACGCGCTGCAGGACGCGGCCGGGCACCTGGCCGCGGCCACGGAACATGCGGCCCAGGACGACCGGGTACTGGACCTGTTCGCCGAAGAACTGCGCCTGGCGCACGACAGCCTGACCAGCATCACCGGCCAGTTCACCAGCGACGACCTGCTAGGGGAAATCTTTTCCAGCTTCTGCATCGGGAAGTGACGCAGGTTCCTGGGACGTCCACCGATGTCTGCTGATGTGGCTGCGATCCTTGTAAATAAGGGCCATTCACCCCCTTCAGGGCTTGCGCACCAGCGCTCCGGGATCGACGACCATGCCGTCTTGCCCTGCCGCGTCCGCCCAGGCCTGAAAGGGCGCCGATGGCCGCACACGCCCTGATCGCATCAATTCCAGCCACACGCCGCTCGCATCGAGAAATTTATTCATGCCGCAGGGCCACAGCACGAGGCTCAGCGTCTCGGCGATCTTGACCTCGTCCACGGCGCTGGCGTAGCAGGCCGTCAGCGCCACTTCCAGGGGCCATTTATTGCCGAAGGCGGCGTGGCAGGCCGACAGGGCCAGCAGGGCCAGGGCTTGATCGACGTGACGATGATGATCCACCAGCGCATCGAAGGCTCGCAGATATGATTGCGCCGCCTCGCACTCGGGAAAATACGGCTGCCAATGCTGATCGATGAACGAGAACGCGCTGCCACCTTTGGACCAAGCCGCCACGCGCATGGCGATGTCGGCCTGGGCTTGCGTGCCGCCGGCTTCGAAAAACAGCTTCACGTGGTGGGTGCCAACGTGTTCTTCCGCGCAGATCAGCAGGCTCAGCCAGACGAACTCCCGCTCGAAAGCAGTGAGGTGATGCAGATCCAGCGTCAGGATCTTGTAGATCACGCCGTATTCATCCTGCAGATCGGGTAGCGCCGCCGCCATGGCGCCCTGATGGGGTAGCAGATACCCCCGGCGCTGACGGAATTCCTCCAGCCGCCGGACCACTTCGTCGGCGTCTGGCTTTCTGTCGCGTACATCGAACTTGCTCATGAATCCCTCAACCCGCTGTAATGCCGGCGCTCTTGATGACTTCGCTCCACATCGCGGTGTCGCGCTGGATGCGCTGTTGCAGGCCGTCCAGGCTTTCCGACAGCACCACCGCGCCGAGCTGCTCGATTTTGGCCCGCACCTCGGGCTTGGCCAATACGGCATTGACGACGCGATTCAGCCCTGATGCGATATCTCGCGGCAGATCCTTGGGGCCGATCAGGGCGAACCAGTTGCTGAAGTTGAATTCCGGCACCACCTCTTTGATCAGAGGAATCTGCGGCAGCTCCGCCAACCGTTCTGCACCCCCATACCCGATTCCGATCAAGTCGTTGGACTTAATCAGATTAAAGAAGTCCGGCATATTGCCGATCATGAAGTCGATGCGCCCAGCCCTGAGGTCCACCAGCGCCTGCGCGCCACCTTTATACGGGATGTGGTTGAGCTGAATGCCGGCCCGCTTGGCGAACAGTTCGGTCGCCAGATGCGGTGCCGACCCGATGCCAGCGGAACCATATGTGATCTTGCCGGGAGAAGCCTTCGCCAGTTGGATCAATTCCTGCATTGAACGGAATTGGGTCAGGGGCGACACGACCAGCATCGACGGGATGGCCGCCAGGCTGGCCACGGGCGTCAGATCGGTCGCCACATTGATGGGCAGACTGGCCCCAGGCAACTGGGGGGCGCTGGTCAGCATGTTCATGGTGGCGAACCCGATCACGTGACCATCGGCGGCAGAGCGGGAAACAGCCTGCGCAGCGAGAAATCCATTTGCACCACTGCGGTTTTCCACGATCACATTGACGCCGTTATTCTGCTGAATGCCCTCGGCAACGATGCGGCAGATCATATCGCCCGCGCCGCCGGGACTGAACCCGTTGAGCAGCGCGATTTGCCCGCTAGGGGTCCAGTTAGACTGAGCTTGCGCAAACGTCGACACTGCGCCGAATGCCGGCAGCGCCAGCACCGCGGACAGCCGTTTCATGCAGTCGCGACGGCCTGCCGACATGCCGTTCCCATACGTATTACAACGCTCAGTCGTCTTTTTCATCTGATGTTCCTTGAAAGTCTCCGGGCCACAAGGCCTCATTGTTTTTGTTCCGCAATTCCTGTCCCCGCCCGCACCGGGATCAGCGCGCTCTGCCCGCTTCGAGTGACAACTGGCCAAAATAGTTGATGAATTCTTGCGCAGTAGGAGACGCCTCGTGAGTGTCGGCCCAGCATATGTGTATGGTCTGCAGCGCCCACTCGTCGGTCAGCCGCACATAACCTAGCGTCGGCGCGAAGGTTTGCGCGATCGTCTCGGGCATCACGGCGATGCCCACGCCCTCTCGTATCAAGGCCTCCAGATCGGCAAATGATCCGACCTCGATCCGCAGGCGGATGGGCGAGCCGAATGCTGCCGCGCGTTCCAGAGAAAACGACTGGAATGGGTTATTGGCGTTCAATCCCACGAAGTCGTAGGTCAGGCAGTCGGTGAAGGAGGCTTCCGCTTTGTTTGCCAATGGGTGTCCGCGATTGACACAGACCACGAGCTGTTCGTTGCGATAGGGGGCGGTGACCAAGCCCGGGGTTTCATACCAGCGGGAGATGACCCCGACATCGGCCAGGCGGGTGCGCACGGCATGCAGGATCTCGGTGGTGGAATGCTCGCGCAATTCCACGTCGATCTCTGGATAGGCGATCAGGAAATTCAACAAGTCCTTGGGCAAGTATTCCCTGAGCGCCGTGGTATTGGCCCAGACAACGACCTTGCCACGCTCGCCCTTGGCAATCTGGTCCAGGCTGCCCATCATCCTGTGGGCAGCCTGCAGGACTTCGCGCGCGTGTTTGACAAACACTTCGCCGGCGGGCGTGAGCGAGCCGTTCCGGCCATTGCGATGAATCAGCGTGACGCCAACATCGCGTTCCAGCTGCTTGACCCGCATGCTGGCAGCCGGCAGCGACAGGCAGGCCTGCTCGGCAGCCATTGTCAGACTCTGCGTGCTGGCAAAACAGCACAGCAATCTCAAATCAGTGAAGTCGAAATGCGGAGTCAGATTGGGCAGGCCGCTGTCCTTGCCACGCGCCTTTTTCGCGATGGCGGACACTACGCTTACTGATTCGTCGCGCAGATTCATGAAATCCCCGTAGGCGTTCATCCTCGCCACCGTCTACCGGATGTACGTGCCTTGTGTTTCTTATTGCCTGTCACGATACCGCAACCCTCTCAGTTAATGGAGATTTTTTGCGTCTCGATCAGTGCCTTTGCACGCGCGTCCTGGTCGCTCAGGAATTTCGCGAACCCCTGCGGCCCCTCATTCAGGATATCGGCCCCGCGATCTTCCAACTGTTTCCGCAACCCGGCGTCCTGCAACGTGGCCTGCATGGCGCCGGACAAGATGTCGATCACCTGCGGCGGCGTATGCTTCGGTGCAAGCAGGCCATACCATACGGCCATCTTGATCTCGGGCAGACCCGCTTCCGCGAAAGTCGGCACATTAGGTAACGAGGGCGAGCGCTTGTCGTCGGCAACCGCCAGTGCCTTGACCTTGCCTGATTCAATCAACTGCTTGACTTGCATGAGGCTGGTGAACATGTAATGTGCGCGACCGGCCATCAAATCGGGCAAGGCCGCCATGCCGCCCTTATAGGGCACGGATATAAAGTTCACCTTGCCATACATGCGCAGCATTTCCGAAGCAAGATGCTCCGACGACCCGTTACCCCCATGCGCGAACACGACGGACGGCGACTGCTTCGCGGACTGCAGCAGTTCCTGCACCGACGATGCCGTGCCCGCTGGCGAGGCGATCAATACACTGGGTACCTTCGCCGCCAGCCCGATCGGCGCGAAATCGCGCAGTGTGTCGTACGGCAGGTCTTTGTAGAGATACTTGTTGACCACCGCCGCAGGCGAGGCGACCAGCAGGGTATAGCCATCCGGCTCTGCCGCCGCTACGGCGGCCATGGCTAGGTTGCTACCTGCGCCCGGCCGGTTTTCGACGACAAAGGATTCGCCCAGGCGCTTGCTCATGCCACCCGAAATCTCTCGTCCCACGATATCCACGGCGCCACCCGGGCTGTACGGAACGATGACCTTGACGGTGCGCGACGGATAATCGCCGGCGGCGACGGCGACGCTGCCGAGAACCGACGCAGCCCCGAGCACCGATGACACAATCCAGGTCTTCACAAGTGTTCGATTACGCATTGCTGCTTTCCTCCGGTTGGACTGATTGATAGACGTCGCCGTAGGCGTCTCGCAGCTCGAGAATCTGCCGCGGTGTCGGCATGGCATAAAGCGCCCGGCGGCTGGTCCAGTGCCCGCCCATGGCACGACGCATATCGATGGCGGCCTCGGCGAATTTCAGCAGGCAAAGCGAGCCGTTGATGATCGGCACCGACCCGTTTCTGATAGCGTGAACACCGCGGCTGGCCAGCAGCACCATCATGACCCCGATGCCGGGAATGATGACCTCCGCCCCATCGCGCGCGGCAACTTCTGCCTGCGCGCAAAATTCGGATATCAGCCGCTCGCGCGCCTGTTCATCGTGATAGGCGTCCTCGAGATCGACCAGTCGCTCCAGCGAGATGGTGCGACCGCTATGCAAATTGCCTTGCAGTCCATAGCGCCGGATGTTGTCCTCGATGCGTGTCAGATGCTTCTCGTTGCCGGTGACCAGGGAGAAATTCCTGCCCATCATCGAGGCCAGGTGCGTCGAGGTTTCGCACAGTCCAAAAACGGGGATCTTGACGAGCTCGCGCGCCTCGCGCAGGCCCGGATCGCCGATGTTGCCGATCACGAAGGCATCGAAGCCTTCTTCCTCGGCCCGCTGGGCGTTGCGCAAGACCTCCTGCGCCTCGATCGACTCCAGATAGTGAAACTGGTCACCGATCCCGCCGCGGGTCTCGATGCAGCGTATCGCGATCTCCGTGTCAGGCTGCTTGGCCCGGTCCAGCATACCCGCGAGCTCTTTGTTGTAGCCCTGCCAACGATCGAACCTCGTCAGCGACTGATACATGATTTTGCGCATCACCTTGCCTCCTTGTGCGTCAGGTCAATCACATAACAAACCGCCGTTGATATCGAGTACCTCTCCCGTGATGAAACTGTTCCTCGGGTCCAGGAGAAACTCGATTGCGCGCGCAACGTCCTCAGGTCGGCCCATCCGGCCCACCGGTATCTGATTCCTGAGCGCGTCGGGGAAATCCCGCGTCATGGGCGTCGCGATCGGGCCAGGCGCGACGGCATTGACGGTGATGCCAGAACGCGCGGCTTCCTTTGCCAAGCTCAAGGTCAGCGCATGGACCCCGGCCTTTGCCGCGGCATACGCCGCGTTGGACACCTCGGCAAGCTCGGCTTCCCCTTGCCAGGGCCGTGCGTTACCGCCGTTGCGGCCGACCAGCGAGCCCACGTTGACGATAGACCCACCGTGTTGACACATCATGATGGCCAGTGCCGCTTGACATGCAAAAAAGGTCGCTTTCAGATTGATGCTCTGCACCCGGTCCCACTCGGCCTCATCGATATTGGCTGCTGCGCCTGTCGAGCCCACGCCCGCCGCATTGATCAAGGCGTCCACCCGCCCATGCCGGCGGGCGACGCTCTCGAACACGTGGCGCAACGCCGGAATATCGCGGATATCGCAGACAACCGACTCGTCAATGACCGCACTGTCCGCGTCTTCCTTGATATCGATCCCGACGACGAGGTTGTCCGGCCGCTTCAGCTGCGCGCACACGGCTGTGCCGATCGCCCCGCTTGCGCCGATCACCACGATGACTTTCTGCTGCATCCGAGACTCCATGAGACTGGCAGCCAGCGTATCGGGTCGGCGCGAATTCATGTTCGGATTTGCTGAAGCTGAGTTCAGCGTCACAACCCGCTGAGCCGGCGAACATTGCAGCACGCACCTGGACGATGGGTGCGTCAAGCCGATCACCGAAGCGAGTTTCCAGGAAGAGTTCCTGAACCATGTCGGGCCGGACATCGCCGACCGGATCTCGCCGGACTTATGGAAACTGCGCTGGTCGCTGATCACGCCACGCCGCAAGGAGGTCGCCATCGACTTGAGGCGGCCTGATCGCCCGATATCGCGGGCGCGCCGGGCCGGTCAATGCGGGCGTTCGGCCGACTGGTTCTTCAGCAGCAGCGCCCGCCCGGCGAACAGCCCGCCGGTGACTTCCAGTTGGAAGCGCTCGGCGTCGCGCCGCCGGATATCCTCGGCGATCTCGTCCGAGGCCTCGGGCGTGGCGCCCAGCGCCATGGTGGCCTGGCGGCCCAGCACCATGGCCGACTCGAAGGTTTCGCGCACCTGGAAATCCACGTCGGCCTCGTGCAGCGCCAGGGCGTGCTCGCGGTCGAAGGCGCGCGCCAGCACCCGCGAATGGGGGCACACGGCCTTGATGCGCTCGACCATCTGCGTGATGGTGGCCGCGCCGTCGGCGCACACCAGGATCGCCTGGGCGTGCTTGGCGCCGGCGGCATGCAGCACGTCGGTGCGCGTGCCGTCGCCGTAATACACCTTGAAGCCGAAGGCCGCCGCGCTGCGGATCATCTCGGGGTCGTTGTCGATGATGGTGATCTCGGCCCCCATGGCCAGCATGTGCTGGCTGGCGATCTGCCCCACCCGGCCGAAACCGATCACCAGCGCGCGGCCCACCTGGTTGTCGGGCGCCTCCAGCCCTTCCAGCGAGGCGCCCGCGCGCGGCGCCCAGCGCTTGTGCGCCAGCACCGCCAGCGGCGTCAGCGCCATCGACAGCACCACGATGGCGGTCATGTTGGCGTTGACGGTCGGGTCGATGACGCCATTGGCCAGCGCGGCCGAGAACAGCACGAAGGCGAATTCGCCCCCCTGGGCCATCAGCACGGCCCGGTCCAGCGCCTCGGCCGGCGGGCTCTTGGCCAGCCGGGCGGTGCCGTAGATGCACAGCGCCTTCACCAGCATCATCGCCAGCACGCCGGCCACGATCAGCGGCGCATTGCGCGCCACCACGGTCAGGTCCAGCGACATGCCCACGCCCAGGAAGAACAGCCCCAGCAGCAGGCCGCGAAAGGGTTCGATGTCGGCTTCCAGTTGATGGCGGAAGGTCGATTCCGACAGCAGCACGCCGGCCAGGAACGCCCCCATCGCCATCGACAGGCCGCCCCACTGCATCAGCAACGCCGAGCCCAGCACCACCAGCAGCGCGGCCGCGGTCATGACTTCGCGCGCCTTGGCGCGGGCCAGCAAGCGGAACAGGGGGTTCAACAGCCAGACGCCGGCCACGACCAGCATGGCCACCGCGCCCACGCCGATGCCGACGTCCATCCAGCGCGCCGCCGCGCTGGGCGCCTCGGCGTGCGCGGCGCCCGGCGGCGCGATGAACGCCACCAGCGCCAGCAGCGGCACGATCAGCAGGTCTTCCAGCAGCAGGATCGACACGATCTTCTGCCCCCGCGATGTGGCGATATCGCCGCGTTCGCCCAGCAATTGCATGACGATCGCCGTCGAGGTCAGCACGAAGCCCATGGCGCTGATGAACGACACGGCCAGCGGAAACCCGAACCCCAGCCCCACGCCGGTCAGCAGCAGGCCGCAGATCAGCACCTGCAGGCTGCCCAGGCCGAAGATCTCGCGCCGCAGGCCCCACAGGTGCGACGGGCGCATTTCCAGGCCGATGATGAACAGGAACATCACCACGCCCAGTTCCGCCGTGTGCAGGATGGTGCCCGGGTCGCGGAACAGGGCCAGCCCGAACGGCCCGATCACCAGGCCGGCTGCCAGGTACCCCAATACCGATCCCAGGCCCAGGCGACGAAACAGCGGCACCGCCACGACGGCCGCCCCCAGCAACACCACGACCTTGGCCAGTTCGCCCGCGTCGCCTTCTACTGCCATGGATGTCCCCTGTCGGCCCGGCCGATGGCCGGATCAGTCGTCGGCGACCAGGCCGTGCTCGACGGCATATACCGCCACTTGCACGCGGCTGGTCAGGTTGAGTTTCTTCAGGATGTTCTGGACGTGGATCTTGACCGTGCTTTCGGCAATGTCCAGTTGCCGCGCAATGACCTTGTTGCTGGCGCCATGCGCCAGGCACTGCACGATTTCGCGCTCGCGGGTGGTCAGGCGGGTGCGTTCGCCGCCCCCGGCCGCGCCCAGGTGGGTGGCCTGCTCGCGGAAGCGGTCGACCAGCTTGGCCGTCATGTTGTCGGCGATCACGGGTTCGCCCGTGGCGGCGCGGCGAATCGCCGCCGTCAGGGCCTCGGCGTCGATGTTCTTCACCAGGTAGCCGCGCGCGCCGTCGCGCAGGGCCTGGCTGAGCTCGTCGGCCTCTTCGGAGACCGTCAGGATCACCACCGCGCTGCGCGGGACGTCCTGCACCAGCAATTGCAGCGTCTCCAGGCCCGACAGCCCCGGCATGTTCAGGTCCAGCAGAATGACGTCGGGCTGGAATTCCTTGGCCCGCTTGATGCCTTCCAGGCCGTCGGAGGCCTCGGCCACAACCTCGAAATCGGCCTGCCGCTGCAGCAGCAGCCGCACGCCCGAGCGGAACAGGCTGTGATCGTCGACGAGCAGGATGCGGATGGCCATGGCAATAGCGGGTAGCGGTCAGGCTGCCCGGCGTTCGGCGCGCGGCAGGACCAGCCGCACGGTGGCGCCGGCGCCCGGCCGGGACGACAGTTTTATCATAGCGTTGAGCCGGGCGGCCCGCTCGCGCATGATGTGCAGGCCGATGTGGCTGTCTTCTTGCTGGCCGACCTCGTCGGGATCGTAGCCCACGCCATCGTCGACGATCTCCATCTCGAAATCCCGGTCGTTGCGCAGCGACACCCGCACATGGCTTGCCTGGGCGTGCTTGCGCACGTTCGACAGCGCCTCTTGCAGGATGAACAGCACCTGCAACTGCTGTTCCGGCGGCAAGGGCCGGTCGGTGCCATAGGCCATGTCCAGGTCGACCTCGATGCCGGTCTGGCGCTGGAAACGCAGCACCGCGTCCTCGATGGCGTCGGGCAATTCGCCCTGGTCGAGCTTGGTGCGGAAGTTGACCAGCAGTTCGCGCACGTCCTGGTAGCTTTCCTCGACGCCGGTGCGCAGCAGCGGCACGATTTCCCGTACGTCTTCACGGTCGCCGCGGGCCACGGCGTCGTCCAGCAGCTGCAGTTGCAGTTTCAGGAAGTTCAGGCCCTGCGCGATGCTGTCGTGCAGGCCCTGGGCCACCAGGCTGCGCTCGCGCACCACCGCCAGTTGCCGGGCCTTGGCGTCCAGGCGGCGGTTTTCCAGCGCCACGCCCAGGTGCTGGCCCAGCGTTTCCAGCAGCTGGGTCTCGGCCGGCGATACCTGGCGCTCGGTCTTGAAATGCAGGGAAAACGAACCCAGGATCTCGTCACGGGCCACGATGCGAAACACCGCCAGGCTGCGAAAGCCCTCGCTGGCGCAATGAAACGCCTCGGGCAGCACGCTCTTGCGCAGGTCGCGCACGATCTGCGTGCCGTCCTGGGTGGCCACGCCGCAATAGCAGTGGTCGGCGCGCATGCAGCGCTCGGCCTCGCTCAGTTCCGGCGACAGGCCTTCGGACACCAGCAGGTTCAGTTTTTCGTCGGACGGATCCAAAGCGCGGATCGTGCCGCCCTCGGCCCCGAACTGGCTCATCACGCGCTGCAGGAAGCCGCGGCAGATGGCCTCGATGCTGTTGGGCTGGTTCAGGAAGGCCGCCATGTCGTACAGCGCACCGATGTCGCGATTCTGGGCTTCCAGTTCGGCGGTCTTGCGCCGCACCCGGTTTTCCAGGCTGCGATACAGGCTTTCCAGCTTGTCGGCCATCAGGTTGAAGCCGCGCGCCAGCACCCCGAACTCGTCGCGGGTTTCCACCGGCAGGCGCGTGCTGAACTCGCCCGCCGTCATGCGCTGCAGCCCGTCGCGCAGGCGCAGCACCGGCGAGATGATCCACAAGTACAGCAGGTAGATCATGGCCACGGTGCCCACGCTGCCGATGCCGGCCAGCACGCCTTGCGACAGGCGCAGCAGGGCCGTCTTGTCGGCGTTGTCCAGCTCGATCATGCGGACCAGCTTGTCGGCCTCGGCCACGAAGCCGGGCAAGGCGTCCAGGTAGGCCGTCACGCCGCCCCCCTGTTCGGCGCGGTCCACGGCCGGCTTCATGGTCTGTTCCCAGACCTGCGTCACCGCCGCCAGCTGGGCATGGACGTCCGGGTCGGCCGGCAGGAACAGGGGCCGCGCGGGGTTGCCCCGCGCCAGCAGGGCCAGGGTCTGGTCCTGCCCGTGCACGAATTCCTCGACGCGGCTGTGCTCGGCGCCGGGGCGCATCAATTCGACCGCCACCCGGTTGGCCATCATGCGCAGGCTGCCGGTGTCGTTGATGGCCGCGCCGGCGCCTTCCAGCCCCCACGACAACCACAACGTCCAGGCCACCATGCTCAGCACCACCGCCAGGGCGACCAGCGAGCTGACGATGATGCGGGTCGGCAGGCGGTCCCGCAGCGTGGGCAGGCCATCTGGGCCAACGGGAAATTCGGGGGAAGTCATGGCGCGGTGCCGGCGGGTGGACTCGTGCAGTGTAGCTTTTTTCATAGGGAGGAAACCGCCTGCCGGCGCCTGCCGGGCAGGGGGTCAGATCAGGGGCAGGAAGGCGTCGGCGCGCGGCGAATAGGCCAGCAGGGCTCCCGCATCCAGATCGAAATACCAGCCATGCAGGCTGATGTCGCCTTGCTCCATCCGGCGCTTGACGCAGGCAAATGCTTCCAGGTTGTGCAGCGAGATGAGTATGGACGCCTGTTCGCAGGCGCGCCGCCGCTCGGCTTCGCTGGCCTGCGGCAACTGGCGCATGACGCGGTCGCGGGCCGGCCCGGCGATATTGACCCAGCGGCCGAGGTAGTCGGTGGCGCCGGCGTGGCCCGGGCGCGGCGCCATCAGCGCGCGGATGCCTCCGCACTGGCTGTGGCCCAGCACGATGATGCGCCCCACCTGCAGTTGCTCGACGGCGAACTGGATGGCGGCCAGCACGCCCTGCTGGCCGCCGTGGCTCTCGGCCGGCGGCACCAGGTTGGCCACGTTGCGCACGGTGAAGATGTCGCCCGGGTCGCAGCCCAGCAGCAAGGCCGGGTCGACCCGCGAATCGCAACAACCGATCAGTAGCGTGCGCGGGCTCTGGCCCCGGCACAGGCCGCGGAACAGGGCGGGCGAGTCGTCGAAATACTGCTGGTGGAACCGCTGAAAACCGTTGATGAAGCGTTCCAGGTCGTGTGTATGAGGGATGTGAGTATCGGGCCTCATGGGTGAAGCTCCTTGGGTAAGCTGGCGCTAGCCTCCCGTCTGCGCCATGAATCGGACAATGCGCTCTGGCTGGGCGCTGAAATCGTGTTGTGCGGGCTTGGCGGCCATGGCGGCGACGATGGCCCCGGCCAGCTCGGCGTCGCTGGCGCCCTGGCGCAGGCGGGCCCCCAGGGGCACGCTGGCCTCGTCGCCCAGGCACAGGTACAGCGTGCCGTCGGCGCCCAGCCGCACCCGGTTGCAGGCCGCGCAGAAGTGCTGCGACATCGGCGTGATGGCGCCCAGGGTGGCCTGCCGGCCATCGGCGCTCCAGTAGCGCGCCGGGCCGGCGCCCGGCGCCTGCAGCAGCGGCACCAGGCCATGGCGCCGCGCCAGGCGCGCGCCCAGTGCGGACAAGTCCACGCCCCGGGTCCGCCGGCCGGTGTCTCCGACCGGCATGGGTTCGATCAGGCGCAAGACGAACCGGCGTTGCGTGGCGTAGGCCAGCAGGCGTTCCAGCTCGGCCTCGGGGGTAGACGCCTGCACCACGGCATTGAGCTTGATGGGGGCGAAGCCGGCGGCGGCGGCCGCGTCCAGCCCGCGCAGGACGTCGGCCAGGCAGTCGCGCCCGGTGATGCGGGCATAGGCTGCCGCATCCAGCGTATCCAGGCTGACATTCAGGCGCCGCACGCCGGCGGCGCGCAGGCCGGCAGCATGGCGCGCCAGCATGGTGCCGTTGGTCGACAACGACAGGTCTTCCAGCCCGGGCAGCGCCGCCAGGTCGCGCGCCAGGCCGGCCAGCCCACCGCGCGTGAGCGGCTCGCCGCCGGTCAGGCGCAGCTTGCGCACGCCCAGGCGCACGAACACGCCGGCCAGCCGCGCCATCTCGGCATGGCTCAGCCAGTGCGCCGGCGCGTCGAAATCCTTGAAGTCGGCGGGCAGGCAATAGGTGCAGCGCAGGTCGCAGCGGTCGGTGACCGACATGCGCAGGTAGTCGATGCGGCGCCCATGGCCATCCACCAGGCAGGAAGCTGGCATGGCGCCCCCTATTGCACCAGCGCGCCGGCGGTGCCTTCCAGCTCGATGCCCTCGATCCGGGCGCGCCCCACCAGCATGCGCAGGTACTGCCGCCAGGCCGTGTCCCGGCTGGCCGCGGCCAGGGCCTGGGCAATGCGGTCGGCGACCTGCTCGTAGGGCAGCCGACGGCCGGCCACATGCCGTGCGACCCGCACGATATGCAGGCCATGGCGGGTTTCCACCAGCCGGGGCAATACCGTGCCCGCGGCCGGGCCGAACACGGCGCGCTCGAATTCCGGCACGGTGTCGCCGCGGCCCAGTTGGCCCAGGCTGCCCCCCACCGCGGCCGACGGGCAGTTCGACAGCTCGCGCGCCCTCTGGGCGAAGCACGCGGGGTCGGCCAGCACTTCCTGCAGCACGGTTTCGGCATGCGCCCGCAGGCGATCCAGGTCGACCTGCGGCGTCACCTGGAACAGGATGTGGTCGGCCTCGACCCGTTCGCCCACCACGAAACGGTCGGGATGCGCGTCGTAGTGGCGGCGGCACGTGGCCGCGTCGGGCTCGGGCGCGCGGGCTTGGGTATCCAGCAGCGCCTGGATGGCGGCCTCGTCGCCATCGGCATGCAGCCCCAGGCGCCGCGCTTCGTCCAGCATGACCCGGCGCAGCACCAGGGCGGTGATGGCGCGCCGCTGCGGGTTGGCCGCGTCGGCGTGATGGGGCAGTTCTTGTTCGAGGTCGGCGTCACTGAGTTCGACGCCATTGACGATGACAGGCATGTCGGTTCCTGTTGCCGCCGGGCCGGCCGGCGGCGCGATGGTTCAGCGCGGGCGCACCAGTTGCCAGGCGCGGCCCAGGTAGCCCAGCGACGCGAAGCCGCTCCAGACGTGCACCAGCCGCGTGAACGGGAAGATGACGAACAGCGTCAGCCCCATGAACAGGTGCGCCTTGAACAGCGCGGGGGTATCGGCGATATGGCCGGCCGCGTCGCCCTGGAATGTCACGATGTGCTGGGCCCAGGTCATGAGCTGCACCATCATGTGGCCATCCATGTGCCCGGCCGACACCGCGATGGTGGACAGCCCCAGCAGCAGGGTCGCCAGCAGCCACAGCAGCAGCACCTTGTCGCCCGTGCGCGTGGCTTTGGCGATGCGCGGGTGCTTCAGGCGGCGGTGCAGCAGGATCAGCAGGCCCGCCAGGCACAGCAGGCCCATGACGCCGCCGGCGGCCATGGCGAAGGCCTGCTTGAAGGTATGCGACACGCCCAGCGTGTCCCACACCACCACCGGCGTCAACAGGCCCACCAGGTGCCCGAAGAACAGGCCCAGGATGCCGATGTGGAACAGGATATTGCCCAGGCGCAACTGGCCCCGGTACAGCAACTGCGAGCTGTCGCTCTTCCAGGTGTATTGCTCGCGCTCGAAACGCGCCAGGCTGCCGAACAGGAAAATGCTGAGTGCAATGTAAGGGTAGATACCGAATACGAACTGGTGCACGGTGTTCATGGAATGGCTCCCGGCCTTAGGGTTGGACGCTGGGCGTGCGGGGATGGAAGTGCATGACGTGCGTGCCCGCCGAGGCATGCGGCAGCAACGGCTCGACGCCATCCGGCCCCACGCCGTATGCCTGCAAGGCGTCGTCCATGTCGCGCACGGGCGGGTCGGTTTGCTCGCGCGGCACCACGTCGGTCATGCCGCGCAGCACCGCGAAGATCGTCGAGTACGGGCTGCCGCCGCGCGCCAGCCGGGCGCCGATGGCGGCCAGCACGTGGATGGCCTCGTCCAGCAGCTGGCCGGCCTGGGCGGGGTCGATCAGGCCCAGCAGTTCCAGGAACAAGGGCACGTGGTCGGGCAGCTCGGCCGCGCCGGGCTCGAACCCATGGCGACGGTATTCCTGCAGCAGGTCGACCATGGCCTGGCCGCGGTCGCGGCTTTCGCCGTGCACATGCTCGAACAAGTGCAGCGAGTGCGACGGGTTGCGGTCGAACGTGGCAACGTAGTTTTCCTGCAGCTCGATCAGGCCGTGGGTTTTCAGGAAGTCGGTCAGGGGCGACAGCTGGTCCTGGGCTTCGGGATAGTCGTCCAGCGCGTCGTCGATCTCGACCAGGGCGTCCAGCAGGTCTTGTTCGGGGTATGCCAGCAGCGCCGACAGAATGCGGTATAGGCTCATGATGTGGCTCCGGCTCAGGTCAGTGCGGCTTTCTTGCGCGACTTGGGCATCTCGATGAAGATCTCGCTGCCGCGCGGCTTCTTGCCGAACAGCGCACCATCGGACGCGCCGCCCGAACACCCGTTGCCGAACGTGAAGCCGCAACTGCCCTTGTCGTTGAAGCTGTCTTCCACCATTTCCTTGTGGCTGGACGGCACCACGAAGCGGTCTTCGTAGTTGGCGATGGCCAGGATGCGGTACATGTCCTGCACCATGAGGCGATCCAGCCCGACGTCGGCCAGGATGCCGTCATCGCGATCGCCGTGCACCGATTCGGCGCGCATGTAGGCGCGCATGGCCAGCAGGCGTTCCAGCGCCTGCTGCACCGGGGCCTCGTCGCCGGCCGTCAGCAGGTTCGCCAGGTAGCGCATCGGGATGCGCAGGGTGGATACGTCGGGAATCACGCCGGTCTTGCCCACCGTCTTGTGGTGCATGTGGCGGGCCTCGGCCGCCGACTGGATGGGCGACAGCGGCGGGATATACCAGACCATCGGCAAGGTGCGGTATTCGGGGTGCAGCGGGAAGGCGATTTTCCATTCGCACGCCATCTTGTAGACCGGCGAGCGCCGCGCGGCGTCCAGCCACGAATCGGGGATGCCCTGGCGGCGCGCCTCGGCGATGACGTCGGGCGAATGCGGATCCAGGAAGACGTCCAGCTGTGCCTGGTACAGGTCTTTTTCGTCGGCGCTGGCGGCGGCCGACTCGATGCGGTCGGCGTCATACAGCAGCACGCCCAGGTAGCGGATGCGCCCCACGCAGGTCTCGGAACAGACGGTAGGCTGGCCGGCCTCGATGCGCGGATAGCAGAAGGTGCATTTCTCGGCCTTGCCGCTTTGCCAGTTGTAGTACACCTTCTTGTACGGGCAGCCCGAGATGCACATGCGCCAGCCTCGGCACTTGTCCTGGTCGACCAGCACGATGCCGTCGTCTTCGCGCTTGTAGATCGAGCCCGACGGGCAACTGGCCACGCAAGCCGGGTTCAGGCAGTGTTCGCACAGGCGCGGCAGGTACATCATGAAAGTGTTCTCGAACGTCGAGTACATCTCTTTCTGCACGCCTTCGAACAGCGCATCGCGGCTGCGTGCGCTGAATTCGCCGCCCAGGTCGTCTTCCCAGTTGGGGCCCCAATGGATCTTGTCCATCTTCTGGCCGGTCAGCACCGATACCGGGCGCGCGGTGGGCGGGGTCTGGCTCAGCGGCGCCTGCTGCAGGTGCTCGTAGTCGTAGGTGAACGGCTCGTAGTAGTCGTCGATGGCCGGCAGGTTGGGGTTGGCGAACAGGTTGGCCAGGATCTTCAGTTTGCCGCCCTGGCGCGGCTCGAGCTTGCCAGCCGCGGTGCGCGTCCAGCCGCCGTTCCAGCGCTTCTGGTTTTCCCATTCTTTCGGGTAGCCGACGCCGGGCTTGGTTTCGACGTTGTTGAACCAGGCGTACTCGACACCGTCGCGGCTGGTCCAGACGTTCTTGCAGGTGATCGAGCAAGTATGGCAGCCGATGCACTTGTCCAGGTTCAGCACCATACCGACTTGGGCACGGATTTTCATTTTGCGCTTCCTTCCTCGAGCTGCGTTTGGCCCAGCGGGCCTTCCATCCAGTCCACCTTCTTCATCTTGCGCACCACCACGTATTCGTCGCGGTTGCTGCCCACGGTGCCGTAGTAGTTGAAGCCGTAGGCCTGCTGCGCATAGCCGCCGATCATGTGGGTGGGCTTGAGCACGGTGCGCGTGACCGAGTTGTGGATGCCGCCGCGCATGCCGCTGGTCTCGGCGCCCGGCACGTTGATGATCTTTTCCTGGGCGTGGTACATCAGGCACATGCCCACCGGTACGCGCTGGCTGACGACCACGCGCGCGGTCAGCGTGCCGTTGACGTTGAAGACCTCGACCCAATCGTTGTCGACCAGGCCGGCCTGCTTGGCCTCGGTTTCCGATACCCAGACGTGCGGCCCGCCGCGGCTGAGCGTCAGCATGCGCAGGTTGTCGGAATAGGTGCTGTGGATACCCCACTTCTGGTGCGGCGTGATCCAGTTCAGCACCAGCTCGTGCTCGCCATTGGGATAGCGGCCCAGCATGGGCGCGATGGTGCGCGTGTCGATGGACGGCTTGTACGCGCAGAATCCTTCGCCGAAATCCAGCATCCAGCGATGATCCTGGTAGAACTGCTGGCGGCCGGTCAGGGTGCGCCACGGAATCAGCTCGTGCACGTTGGTATAGCCGGCGTTGTAGCTGACTTCCTCGCTTTCCAGGCCCGACCAGGTGGGCGCGGAAATGATCTTGCGCGGCTGCACCTGGATGTCGCGGAAGCGTATCTTGTCGTGCTCGCGGCCGACCGCCAGGTGGGTGTGGTCGCGGCCGGTGATCTTGCCCAGCGCTTCCCACGCCTTGACCGAGACGTGGCCATTAGTTTCGGGCGCGAAGGTCAGGATCATCTCGGCCGCATCGATGGCCGTGTCCAGGCGCGGCCGGCCCTCGCTGACGCCCGCGTCGTCGACACGGCGGTTCAGGTCGGCCAGTTCGCGCACTTCGTGCTGCGTGTTCCAGGTGATGCCCTTGCCGCCGTTGCCCAGCGTGTCCAGCAGCGGCCCCACCGACGTGAACTTGCGATAGATGTCGTTGTAGTCGCGCTCGACCACGGTCATGGAAGGCGCCGTCTTGCCCGGCACCAGGTCGCATTCGCCCAGCTTCCAGTCCTTGGGCTCGAACGCCTGGCCCAGTTCGCCCGGGGTGTCGTGCAGCAGCGGGGTCAGCACCAGGTCTTTGCGCTTGCCCAGGTAGGGGCCGCCGATCTCGCTGAACTTGCGCGCCAGCAGCTTGTAGATTTCCCAGTCGGTCTTGCTTTCCCACAACGGCTGCACGGCTTCGGACAGCGGGTGGATGAAGGGGTGCATGTCCGAGGTATTGAGGTCGTCTTTTTCGTACCAGGTGGCGGTGGGCAGCACGATGTCGCCGTACAGGCAGGTGGTGCTCATGCGGAAGTCCAGCACCGTCAGCAGGTCGAGCTTGCCTTCGGCGGCGTCTTCGCGATAGCGGACCTGGCTGGGCTTGATGGCGTCGGCCTCGTCGCCGAACACGGCGTTCTGGGCGCCCAGCAGGTACTTCAGGAAGTACTCGTGCCCCTTGCCGCTGGAACCCAGGATGTTCGACCGCCACACGAACATGTTGCGCGGGAAGTTGGCGGGGTTGTCGGGGTCGTCGCAGCTGAGGTTCAACTGGCCGCTCTGCAGGCGCGCCGCGGCGTAGGCCACCGGGTCCTGGCCGGCCGCCTCGGCTTGCGCCACGACGTCCAGGGGGTTGGTTTCCAGCTGCGGCGCCGACGGCAGCCAGCCCAGGCGTTCGGACTTGGCGTTCAGGTCGATCATGGCCAGGCCGTCGTAGCGCGCCGCGTCGGCGGTGGGACCCAGGATGTCGGCCACCGGCAGCTTCTCGTGCCGCCACTGGCTGGTATGGGCATAGAAGAATGACGTGCCGTTCATGTGCCGCGGCGGGCGCGACCAGTCGGCGGCGAAGGCCAGCGGCGCCCAGCCGAACTGCGGACGCAGTTTTTCCTGGCCCACGTAGTGGGCCCAGCCGCCGCCGCTCTTGCCCACGCAGCCGCACATCATCAGCAGGTTGATGATGCCGCGGTAGGTCATGTCCATGTGGTACCAGTGGTTCAGCGCCGCGCCGACGATCACCATGGACTTGCCCTGGGTGTCGTGCGCGTTCTGCGCGAACTCGCGCGCGACCTGGACGACCAGGTGGCGCGGCACCGTGGTGTGCTTTTCCTGCCAGGCGGGGGTGTAGGGCACGTCGTCGTCGTACGACGACGCCACATTGGCGCCGCCCAGGCCGCGGTCCACGCCGTAGCTGGCCATCTGCAGGTCGTAGACCGTGGCCACGCAGGCCTGGCTGCCGTCGGCCAGGGTGATGTACCGCACCGGCACGTTGCGCGCCAACACGCTGCCGTGTTCGCCGCCGAAGTAGGGAAAGCCCACTTCCGCGACGGCATCGCGGCTGTCGATCAGGCTGAGCACCGGATCGATCTCGTGGCCGCTGCCGCCATCGCGGGGTTCGAGGTTCCAGCGCCCCACCTTGGCGCCGCCGTCGACGGCCGCCTCGCCCCAGCGGAAACCGATGCTGCCGTTGGGCGCCACCAGTTCGCCGGTCCGGCTGTCGATGACCAGCGTTTTCCAGTCGGGGTTGTTGGGCTGGCCCAGCGCATCCACCAACTGCGACGCGCGCAGGAAATGATCGGGCACCAGGCAGCCGTCGCGTTCCTTCAACTGCACCAGCATCGGCATGTCGGTGTAGCGCTTGGCGTAGTCGCGGAAGTAGTCCGACGTGTTGTCGCGGTGGAATTCCTTCAGGATGACGTGGCCCATGGCCAGCGCCAGGGCCGCGTCGGTGCCCTGCTTGGGCGCCAGCCAGATGTCGCCGAACTTCACCATTTCGCCGAAGTCGCTGGACACGGCCACCGTCTTGGTGCCCTTGTAGCGGACTTCGGTATAGAAGTGCGCATCGGGCGTGCGCGTCTGGGGCACGTTGGACCCCCACACCAGCAGGTAGGTGGAGTTGTACCAGTCGGCCGATTCGGGCACGTCGGTCTGTTCGCCCCATACCTGCGGGCTGGCCGGCGGCAGGTCGCAGTACCAGTCGTAGAAGCTCAGGCAGGCGCCGCCCAGCAGGCTGAGATAGCGTGCCCCCGCCGCATAGCTGACCATCGACATGGCGGGAATGGGCGAGAAGCCGACCACGCGGTCGGGGCCGAAGCGCTTGATGGTATAGGCATTGGCGGCGGCGATGATCTCGGTGGCGGTGTCCCAGTCGGCCCGCACGAAGCCCCCCAGGCCGCGCACCGACTTGTAGCGGCGAGCCTTGGCCGGATCCTGGCTGATGGATTCCCAGGCGGCGATCGGGTCCAGCGTCTTGCGGGCCTCGCGCCACATTTCCATCAGCCGGCCGCGGATCATCGGGTACTTGACCCGCTGGGCCGAATACACGTACCAGCTGTACGACGCGCCACGCGGACAGCCGCGCGGCTCGTGGTTGGGCAGGTCGGGGCGGGTGCGGGGGTAGTCGGTCTGCTGGGTTTCCCAGGTGATCAGGCCGTTCTTGACGTAGACCTTCCACGAACACGAACCGGTACAGTTCACGCCATGCGTGGACCGCACTACCTTGTCGTGCTGCCAGCGGCTGCGGTAGGCGTTTTCCCAGGTGCGATCTTCGTTGACGACTTCGCCATGGCCGCCGGCGAAGGTGGATTTCACCCGCGACATGAACTTCAGCCGATCGAGGAAGTGACTCATTCTTTTCTCCGTGTACGCCGACGACGCCGGCGCGGTGCAATGTCTACTGTATTGATGCCGGGCGTGGCCCACCATTCATCGCTGGTAGAAGGTGGCCACGCCATGCGCACTAGTTCTTATGCGTCGAAGTGACTAGTCACCCCGGTCAGCAGGGCACCGGCGCGCGGCGACGCGCGTAGTACCACCAAGTGATGACCAGGCAGGTGACGTAGTAGCCGATGAAGCAATACAGGGCCGCGCTGACGCCGCCGGTCAGGTCGAGCGACGTGCCGAAGCTGCGCGGGATGAAGAAGCCGCCGTAGGCGCCGATGGCCCCCGAGAAGCCCAGCACGGCCGCGGATTCCTTGCCGGCGTCGATCATGGCCTGCTTCTCGGCTTGCGCGCCCCGGCCCTGCGCGGCCTGGATACGCTCGTGCATGAAGATCACGGGAATCATGCGGAACGTCGAGCCGTTGCCCAGCCCGGTCAGGGCGAACAACACGATGAACGTGCCCAGGAACCCCTGGAAGTTGCCCGCGCTGTCGGCGGTGGGCACGAAGTTCAGCACGCCCAGCACGGCGGCGATCATGGCCGCGAAGACCAGCAGGGTCAGGCGGGCGCCGCCGATCTTGTCGGAGATCCAGCCGCCCAGCGGCCGCGTCAGCGAACCGACCAGGGGCCCCAGGAAGGCATAAACGACTGGGTCGACATCCGGAAAGAGCGCCTTGGCCAGCATGGCGAAGCCGGCGGAAAAGCCGATGAACGAACCGAAGGTGCCCACGTACAGCCAGCACATCAGCCAGTTGTGCTTGCGCTTGAATATCACGGCCTGGTCGGCGAACGAGGCGCGGGCGTCGGCGATGTCGTTCATGCCGAACCAGGCGGCCAGCGACGACGCCAGGATGATGGGCACCCAGATGAAGCCGGCATTCTGCAGCCAGACCTGGTGTTCGACGCCGTCGACCACGAAGCGCTGCGGATCGCCGCCCAGCGAGCCCAGCACGCCCATTGAAATGATCACCGGCACCACGAACTGCACCAGCGACACGCCCAGGTTGCCGATGCCGGCATTCATGCCGGTGGCGAAGCCCTTCCTTTCTTTCGGGAAGAAGAAGCTGATGTTGGCCATGCTGGAGCTGAAATTGCCGCCACCGAAACCGCACAGCAAGGCCAGCGCCAGCAGCGTGGGATAGGACGTAGTCGGGTCCTGCAGCGCGAAACCCATGCCCAGCGCCGGGATCAACAGGGTGGCGGTGGAAATCGCGGTCCAGCGGCGGCCGCCGAACACCGGCACCAGGAACGAATAGAAAATGCGCAGGGTGGCGCCCGACAAGGCGGGCAGGGCCGTCAGCCAGAACATCTGGTTCTTGGACAGCTGGAAACCCGCGTTGTCGAGGTTGACCACGACCACGCTCCAGAGCATCCAGATGGCGAATGCCAGGCTGAGCGCGGGTATGGATATCCACAAGTTGCGGTTGGCGATGCGGGCGCCGGTGTTGTCCCAGAAGTGCCGGTTTTCCGGTTCCCAGCGGGTCAGTACGTAGCTGCTGGACATGATGTTCTCGTGGTGAGGAAGAGGCGGGCGATGCCCGGGGATCAGGCCGGATGCAGGGCCGGGCGGCCCGGTTCGGGACGGAAGCTGTAGTGCATCCAGACCAGCGAGACGCACACCGTGCCGTACATCAGCATGAAGGCGCTGGAACGGATGCCCGTCAGGTCGAGCAACACGCCGAACAGGATGGGCAGCACGAACCCGCCCAGGCCGCCGGCCAGCCCGACGATGCCGGACACGGCGCCGATGTTTTCGCCGAATTCATCCGAGATGAACTTGAAGACCGAGGCCTTGCCGATCGCCATGGCGATGCCGACCACGAACAGCAGGATGGTGAAGCTGGTGGGCCCCAGCGCCAGCGCGAATTCGCGCGGCCCCGTGTCGGTCTGGACAATGAAGTGCGTTTGCGGATAACTGAGGATGAAGAACGCCACCCAGCACACCCACATCACCCACCAGGTCGTGCGGTGGGCGCCGTACTTGTCGGAGATCCAGCCACCCACCGCGCGCAGCACGCCGCCGGGCAGCGAGAAGCAGGCGGCCAGCAGCGCGGCCAGCTTCATGTCGAAGCCGTATTCGCCCACGTAGTACTTGGTCATCCACAATGCCAGCGCGACGTAGCCGCCGAACACCACCGAGTAGTACTGGCAGTAGCGCCACACCCGCGGGTCGCGCAGCATGGCCAGCTGGGCCCGCAGGCTGGCCCCGCCGCGCACGTTGTGCGCCGGATTGGTCGCCGAGAACATCCAGAACAGGATGGCCGTGACCAGCAGGGCGACGGCATAGACTTTCGGCACGATCACCCAGGCGCCGCCGGCCGCGGCGATCAGGGCGGGCGCCACGAACTTGGTCACCGCCGACCCGGAATTGCCGGCGCCGAACACCCCCATGGCCAGGCCTTGCCGGTTGCGCGGAAACCACCGCGCCACGTACGGCGTGCCGACCGAAAAAGACCCGCCGGCCAGCCCGATGAACAGGCCCAGCACCAGGAATTGCCAGAATTCGGTGGCATAGGCCAGCAGCCAGATCGCGGGCACCGATACCAGCATCAGCAGGAAGAACACAATGCGCCCGCCGTAGCGGTCGGTCCAGATGCCCAGCGGGACGCGGATCAGCGACCCGCTGAGCACCGGGGTGGCCGCCAGCAGGCCGAATTCCGTTTCGGACAGGCCGAGCTGGGCCTTGATGGGGATGCCGAGTACGGCGAAGATCATCCATACCGCGAAGCAGATCGTAAAAGCGAAAGTGCTCGAGATCAGGACACGGGTCGCGGTTCCCGTGGACGGTTGATGTGCCATGATGGGCTTGCTCATGTCGTTGGACATGCCACTCAAGATAAGCACACGCGTCCCGCGCGACTATTCGCCGACAGACCTGCCCAGCCACGGCAATGTGACTAGTCCGTGCGGCGACACCCAGGTATCCTGGGCGCGGCAACAGCTTTCCACTGACCTCGCAAGGACGGATACGTGAACACGACGCAGACCGAATGGAACACCGTGGTGGATTTCTGGCGCGATGCCGGGCCCGACCGCTGGTTCCGCAAAGACGAGGCTTTCGATCGCGATTTCCGCGATCGCTTCATCGACCTGCACCTGGCGGCCGCGCGGCGCGAATACGACAGCTGGGAAAACAGCGCCTACGGCGGGCTGGCCCTGCTGATATTGCTGGACCAGTTCCCCCGCAACGCTTTCCGCGACACGGGGCACATGTACGCCACCGATCCGCTGGCGCGCTACTATGCGCGCCGCCTGATCCAGGCCGGGCGCGATGGCGACATCGAAACGGGGATGCGGGTCTTCTGCTATCTGCCCCTGTCGCACTCGGAAGACGTCGACGACCAGCGCCAGTCAGTGGCGCTGCATCTACCCTTGGGGCGCCCGTGGCTGTATCACGCCGAAGACCACCAGCGCATCGTCGAGCGTTTCGGGCGGTTTCCGCACCGCAATCCCCTGCTGGGACGCGAAACCACCCCTGAAGAACAGGCGTTCTTAAACCAGGGCGGCTTTGCCGGCTGAGCCCACCGCCTGGGCTTCCGGGTCGGCAAGACACGGGCGAGTGTCGGCGGTGCCTTCGCGCCGCAGCAGTTCGCGCTTGCGTTCCGCCCCCCACCGATAACCGGACAAATCGCCGTCGCGCCGGATGATGCGGTGACACGGAATCGCCACCGCCAGCAGGTTGGCGCCGCAGGCCTGCGCCACCGCGCGCATCGCCCGGGGCGCGCCGATACGCTGGGCAATGTCAGCGTAGCTGGCCGTCGTGCCCGGAGCGATCTCGCGCAGGGCCTGCCACACACGTTGCTGGAAAGCCGTGCCACGTACGTCCAGGGGCAGATTCAGGCCCAGCGCCGGGGCTTCCACGAATCCCACCACTTGCGCCACCCACTGCTCGAAATCCGGGTCGCCCCCGCTCAAGCGGGCCTGGGGAAACCGGTCTTGCAGGTCCCGCACCAGTTGGTCGGGGTCGTCTCCCAGCCAGATCGCGCAGATGCCGCGCTGGCTGCGCGCCACGAGAATACTTCCAAGTGAGCATTCACCTACGGCAAAACGTATGTCTGCATTGTGCCCACCCGCCTTGTAATCGCGCGGGCGCATACCCAGCAGGCCTGCGGAAGCCGCATAGAAGCGGCTGTTTGAATTGAACCCCGCGTCGTAGATCGCCTGGGTGATCGTGTCTGATTCGCCAAGTTCTACCCGCAGCCGGTGGGCACGGTAGGCATTGGCATAGGCCTTGGGGGTCAACCCCGTTTCTGCCTTGAACAGCCGGTGGAAATGAAACGGGCTCATCCCCGCCTGGCCGGCCAGGGTTTCCAGGCTGGGCGGCGCCTCGGCCGCCTCGATCCGCCGGCAGGCCTGTTCCACCAATACGGCACGGCGGGCGGCAGACACGCTGCGATCGGCCGCCGCGCGCTGGCTGGGGCGATACCCCGCCGCTTCGGCATCTTGCGGGGTGTCGAAGAACTCGACGTTTTCCCGGCGCGGCAACCGCGCCGAGCCGCTGGGCCGGCAATACACGCCCGTCGTGCGTACCGCATAGACAAAGTGGCCGTCCGCGGCGGCATTGCGCGCGCGCACGGCGTCCCAGCGGGCGTCGTCTGTCGTGTAGGGATTGGTGCGAGGCGATGAAGCATCCATGGCGATCCGGGGCAAAATGGCTGTATGAAAGTCACTGTAGTCCAGAATTCAAGCGCAAGGATCCTGGTTCTTGCTTTTGAATTCGGCTATGTAAGTAAGCGTTCACCCAGGATGTCATATCGCCCATTCCTGACCGGCCCGCCTGTGGATAACCTCTAGGAAGCAGGACTGTGCACAGCGTGTGGACCCAGGATGAACAAGCCGGCCCTTTTCGCGTCCCCAAAAAGTTGTTCAACTTGGTCCCTGTATCCACACAGAACTCCTGCACAGCCAAAAAGCGCTGCAAGCGCATGAAATAAAATGGCTTTTTCGAGTTGATGCAGTTGTCCACAGGCCTTATTAATCATTAGTCTTTATATAAAGAAGAAAAGAAGAGAAAAAACATTCATGCTCTACCGCCACGCGCACCCAATGCCAAAATCCAGGCCATGCGTATCCTGCTCATAGAAGACGAAGCCGAATTGGCACGATGGTTGTCCCGCAGCCTGGCCCGGCATGCCGGCTTCGTCGTGGAATGGGCCGACGACGGCCTGTTGGCCGAACGCCGGTTGGCTGTCGAAGAGTTCGACGCGGTGATCCTGGACCTGGGCTTGCCGGGCATGGACGGCCACACCCTACTGTCGAAGATCCGCGCCCGCGACGACCGCACCCCCGTGCTGGTGCTGACCGCCCGCGATTCGCTGGCCGAACGGGTAGGCACCCTGCACCAGGGCGCCGACGATTTCCTGCCCAAGCCCTTCGTGCTGGAAGAACTGGAAGCCCGGCTGACCGCGTTGATACGGCGCAGCCGCGGACGGGACCATCCCCGCCTGACCCTGGGCAGCCTGGTGCTGGATACGTCGGCGCAACGTTTCACGGTGCGCGGCCAGCCGCTGCAGCTGTCGCCGCGCGAGCACGCCGTGCTGCGCGTGTTGATCCAGCGCAGCGGCGAACCCATCAACAAGCAGCAGATCCTCGATCGCATCCAGACTGACGATTCCGATATCAACCTGGAAGCGATCGAAGTACTTGTCCACCGCTTGCGCAAGAAACTTGCCGACACCGGCGTGCAGATCGTCACGCTGCGCGGCATGGGTTATTGCCTGGAGGCCGTCCTTGAAAGCTGAGCGCCGCCGCTGGGGCCGGCACGCGCATCACCGCAAGCTGAAGTCGCTGCTGCTGTGGTGGCTGATCCCGGCGCTGGTATGCATCATGCTGGTGGCGCTGTGGCTGTCGAACCACCAGTTGCGCAACCAGGTCGACCTGGCCTACGACCGCTCGCTATCCGGGGCCCTGCGCTCTATCGACCACAACATATCCACAGCCAGCGGCGGCCTGGCCATGGAACAACCGTACCTGATGCTCGAATTCTTCGAGCTCACCGCCAACGGCAACGTGTACTACCGCGTGGCCACCGAAGACGGCCTGGCCGAGATCGGCAACCCGAACCTGCCGCTGCCGGACAAGCCGCTGGTTTCCGGCCAGCCGCAATTCTTCTACGCCGAATACCAGGGCGTGCCGCTGCGCGTGGCGGCGCTGGCCCGGCCGATGGACCCCCCGCTGTACAACAACACCGGCGGCCGGGTGATCGTCCAGGTGGCCGAAACGCTGGAATCGCGCCAGGACTTCCTGAACCGGGCGCTGTGGCGGGCGCTCGAACGCGATATCGTGGTGATCCTGATCGTCATCCTGGTGGTGGTCTGGAGCGTGTTCATGGCCGTGCGTCCCCTTGAACGGTTGCGCCAGGAAGTCGAAGGGCGGTCGGCAGACGATCTCAGCCCCGTAGACGCGCCGGACATCCCGGGTGAGGTCGTACCCCTGGTCGATGCCGTAAACCTGCACATGGCCCGTTTTACGGCTCAGGCGAGGCTGCAACGCCAGTTCCTTGACGACGCCTCGCACCAGTTGCGCACGCCCTTGTCGGTTTTGCGTACGCAAACTGCGTATGCCTTGCGCGAATCCGACCCGGCGGAAGTGCATGCGGTCCTGCTGGCTATGCAGGAAGGACTGGACCGCGCCGTGCGCACAACCAACCAGATGCTGGCCCTGGCTCGCGTCAAGGACGCCTCGATGGCCGAAGGCGGCCTGGCGCCCGAGCCGGTGGACCTGGCCGAGATGGCGCAGGGCGTGATCCGGACACTGCTGCCGGCCGCCCGTGCCCGCCAGCTGGACCTGGGCCTCGAGGCCTCCAGCCTGCCGGTGTGTATCCAGGGGGTCGAATGGCTGCTGCGCGAGGCCCTCAGCAACCTGGTGGACAACGCCATCCGCTATACCGCGCCGGCCAGCCAGGTCACGGTGCGGGTCTATGCCGATGAACGCTACGCCCGGGTCACCGTGGAAGACAGCGGGCCCGGCATGTCGGCCGAGGACATCGCCCGCGCTAGCGTGCGGTTCCGCCGGGGCGCGGCCGGCAAGAACAAGCCGGGAGCCGGCCTGGGCCTGGCCATCGTCGGCACCATCGTGGAAATCCACGGCGGCAAGATGGTGCTGGAAAACCGGGCGCCGTTGCCGGGCCTGCGCGCGGCACTGGTGTTTACCCTAGGTTCTTTCCCGAATGCTGCAGCGCGGCATGAAATTGCGGGAATTTGAAAGGTTCCGGAAAGCCTGCATTGAGTACGGTTCTGATCCGTTGGCCATGGTCCCGTTGGATAGGGGATGGCCCGCTTACGACGACATCCAAAAAGCGATTCACGGAGACCGCAAGATGCAATCCTTTCTGAAAGCCCGCCTGGCGGCGGTGTTTGGCGCGTGTGCGCTGTCCCTGGGCATGGCCGCTCATGCGGCCGACGAACCCCGCCGGCCCGAATGTATCGCGCCGGCCCAGCCCGGCGGCGGTTTCGACCTGACCTGCCGGCTGGCCACCGAAGGCCTGAAGCACAGCGGCGCCCTGACTTCGCCCATGCGCATCGTCTACATGCCGGGCGGCATCGGCGCCGTTGCGTACAACAACATCGTGGCCCAGCATCCCGACGAGCCCGGCACCATCGTGGCGTTCTCGGGCGGCTCGCTGCTGAACCTGGCGCAAGGCAAGTTCGGCAAGTACAACGTCAATGACGTGCGCTGGCTGGCCGGCATCGGCACCGACTACGGCGTGGCGGTGGTGCGCAACGACTCGCCCTACACCGACCTGAAGAGCCTGATGGAGGCCTTCAAGCAAGATCCCACCAAGATCGTGCTGGGCGCGGGCGGTACCGTCGGCAGCCAGGACTGGATGAAAGCCGCCCTGACCGCCAAGGCGGCCGGCGTCGACTTCCGCAAGATGCGCTTCGTGGCGTTCGAGGGCGGCGGCGAAGCCGTCACGGCGCTGCGCGGCGGCCACATCCAGGCCTACATGGGCGATGCGGCCGAAGCATTCACCATGCTGGAAGGCGGCGCGCCGATCCGCGTGCTGGCCGTGTTCAACAACGAACGCCTGCCCGGCAAGCTCAATTCGGTGCCCACGGCCAAGGAACAAGGCTACGACATCGACTGGCCCATCATCCGCGGCTTCTACGTGGGCCCCAAGGTGTCCGATAAAGACTACCAATTCTGGGTCGACGCGTTCAACAAGACCATGGCGTCGCCCGAATACGCCAAGCTGCGCGAGCAGCAGGGCCTGTTCCCGTTCAACAAGACCGGCGCCGAGCTCGACGCCTACGTCAAAGAACGCGTGAAGATGTACCGCGAACTGGCCGACAGCTTCGGCCTGATCAAGAAGTAATCAAGGAACCGGCGCCAGGCGGCCGCATGCCGCCTGGCGCTTCGCGCCGCCGCGGCATCGCATCGCCCGCCGGCGGCCGCCTTCCGATTTCTGGACACTGGATCATGAATGATCGAACCCTGGGCATTTTCGCCCTGATCCTGGCCGCCCTCATGACGTGGACGGGCTGGGACATCGAAGCTCCCTTCGCCTACGAGCCCGTGGGGCCGCGCGCCTTTCCGCTGCTGATCGCGCTGCTCATCGGGCTGTGCGGGCTGCGCCTGGCCATCAAGGGCGGCAATGCCATCGAGGCCAACTCGCCGGGCGCCAATTCGCGCATTGCGCTGATGGTGCTGATCGCCGCCGGCTATGCGTTCTTGTTCCAGTGGCTGGGATTCATCATCGCCACCGCGCTGATGACGATCCTGGTTGGCCGCCTGTTCGGCGGCACCTGGCTCAAGTGCACCATCGGTGGCGTCATCATGGGCGTCTTCTTCTTCCTGTTGTTCGATAAAGCGCTGGACGTGGTGTTGCCTGCCGGCCTGCTGGGAGACCTGCTATGAGTGGCATCCTGGATCATTTGTCCATCGGTTTCGGCGTCGCATTTTCGCTGACCAACCTGCTGGTCGCCGCGATCGGTTCCTTCATCGGCACCATGGTCGGCGTGCTGCCCGGCCTGGGCCCCATCAATGGCGTGGCGATGCTGATCCCGATCGCATTCGCCATGAACCTGCCCCCGGAAACCGCGTTGATCCTGTTGGCGGCGGTATACGTCGGCGCCGAATATGGCGGCCGTATCACTTCCATCCTACTCAACGTGCCGGGCGAAGCCAGCGCCATCATGACCACGCTGGACGGCTATCCGCTGGCGCGGCAGGGCCTGGCCAACGTGGCGCTGTCGCTGTCGGCGTGTTCGGCATTCGTCGGCGCCATCGTGTCGGTGACCGGCATCATCCTGCTGGCGCCGTTGCTGGCCAAGTGGGCGTTGGCGTTCGGCCCGGCCGAGTACTTCGTGCTGATGGTCTTTGCCTTCTGCTGCCTGACCAGCCTGCTGGGCAAGCAGCCCGTCAAGGGCGTGCTGGCCGCCATGATCGGCCTGGGCATTTCGGTGATCGGTGTCGACTCGAATTCGGGCGTGTACCGCTACACCTTCGATTCCGTGCACCTGGCCGACGGCATCGATTTCGTGGTGGTGGTGATCGCGCTGTTCGCGGTAGCCGAGATGCTGGAAATGCTCGAAAAAGTGGTGGCGGGCCATAGCGTCGAGGTCAAGCCCAGCGGCCGCAAGCTGTTCAACCTGAAAGAGCTGGCATTCACCTGGTGGAGCATCGTGCGCAGTTCGCTGGTCGGGTTCGGCGTGGGCGTGTTGCCCGGCGCCGGCGCCAGCGTGGCCGCCGCGGTGGCTTATTCGCAGGAAAAGCGCATCATCGAGAACAAGGATCCCAACGCCAAGTTCGGCAAGGGCGACATGCGCGGCCTGGTGGCGCCCGAATCGGCCGCCACCGCATCGGCCATCGGTTCGTTCGTTCCCATGCTGACGCTGGGCGTGCCGGGGTCGGGCACTACCGCCGTGATGATGGGCGCGTTGACGCTGTACAACATCACGCCGGGCCCGGTGCTGTTCGATACCAAGCCGGAACTGGTGTGGGGCCTGATCGCCTCGCTGTTCATCGCCAACGTGCTGTTGTTCGTGATGAACGTGCCGATGGTGCGCGTGTTCTCGAAAGTGCTGTCGGTGCCGGGCTGGCTGATGGTGCCGGGCATTCTCAGCATCAGCTATATCGGCGTGTATGCGATCAATTCCGGTACGTTCGACCTGCTGATGGTGGTTGGCATCGGCGCCATCGGCTACTTCCTGCGCAAGTTCGGCGTCCCCATGGCGCCCTTGGTGCTGGGGGTCGTGCTGGGCGACATGATGGAACAGAACCTGCGGCGTGCGCTGTCCATCACCAATGGCGAGCTGTCGGTGTTGTATTCCAGTTCGGTGTCGATCGGCCTGTGGATCGCCGCGGTTGCGGTCGTGATTATTCCGCAGTCGCTGCGCAAGCTGCGCGAAGTGCGGCAGGCTGGCAAGACAGCTGCTTGACCTTACCGAAATAAATTAGGGCCGGATGGAAACTACCCTTCCGGCCCTTTTTTATACGCGCGCCAGGCGTTGGATGGCGGCGTCCAGGGTGGCGTCTTTCTTGGCGAAGCAGAAACGCACCAGGTGGTGGTTGGACGCTTCGGCATCCGGGTGCTGGTAGAAAGCAGACACCGGGATGACCGTCACCCCGTGCTGCAGCGTCAGGTCACGGGCGAAGTCGGCTTCCGATTGTTTCGATATGGCGCTGTAATCGGCCAGCATGAAGAACGTGCCCGGGCTGGGCAGCGGCTGGAATCGCGTCTTGGCCAGGCCGGCGGCCAGGCGGTCGCGCTTGGCCTGGTAGAACGCCGGCAGGTCCAGGTACGGCTTGGGGTCGCGCATGAATTCGGCCAGCGCGAACTGCATCGGCGAAGACACCGTGAATACCATGAACTGATGCACCTTGCGCAATTCGGCGCTCAGTTGTCGGGGGGCGCAGCAATAGCCGATCTTCCAGCCAGTGGTGTGATAGGTCTTGCCGAAAGACGAAATCACGAATGCATGCTCGGCCAGCAATGGGCGGCGCGCCAGGCTGGCGTGGGGCTTGCCGTCGAAGATGATGTGCTCATAGACCTCATCCGACAGCAGCAGCACGCCGGTGTCGCGCACGATGCTTTCCAGGGCATCGAGGTCGCTGTCGTCCAGTACCGCACCGGTGGGGTTGTGCGGGAAGTTCAGCATCAGCAGGCGCGTGCGCGACGTAATGGCATCGCGCACGCGCTGCCAGTCGATACGGTAATACGGATCCTGCTGGGTGGGCGCGCGTAAAGGCACGGGCACCGCCGTGCCGCCGGCCAGCCGGATGGCCGGCAGGTACGAGTCGTAGCATGGCTCTATCACCACCACTTCGTCGCCGCTGTTGACGGCCGCCAATACCGTGGCCATCAGGGCCTCGGTCGCGCCGCTGGTCACGGTGATCTCGGTTTCCGGGTCGTACGCCCGCCCGTACATCGCCTGGGTCTTTGCCGCGATGGCCTGCCGCAGTGGGGCCACGCCGGGCATGTATGGGTATTGGTTGTGGCCGGCCGACATGGCCTGCGAAACCAGTTCGCACAGGCGGGGGTCGGGATCGAAATCGGGGAAGCCCTGCCCCAGGTTGATGGCCTGGTGCTCAAGGGCCAGGCGGCTCATGACGGTGAAGATGGTTGTGCCGACGTCGGGCAGCTTGGATCGGATCATGACTATGCAGCAGCAAGGAAGGAATCGGGGAAACCGCGTAAGTATCCCACTAATGGCAAGGCGGACCGGCGGTTGATGACGCGGTTATTTCCCCTGTTGCGCATTGAAAAAAAGCCACATAGGGGTAAACAACTATTTGTCTGGTCCAAGATCCGTGAGTATGCTGACTTTCGCAGTTGATTCAAGTGTTGCACAGGCCCCTTTTCGTGTCGGCGTCCTTGATTCACTTGCACTCGTTTTTATTACCAGGACGCTATACAAATGGTTCAGAAGGGCAAGGTTAAATGGTTCAACGCCGACAAGGGTTTCGGCTTCATCACGCCGGACACCGGTGGCACTGACGTATTCGCGCACTTCTCGGCTATTCAGGGTCGCGGCTACCGCAGCCTGAACGAAGGCCAGGAAGTCGAATTCGAAGTCAAGGAAGGTCCGAAAGGACCCCAGGCGGCCGATATTCGTCCGCTTTAAATCGGGAAATCCCACTTTCCCGTCGGCCAGGGTTCCTCCTGGCTACAACGCCCCGCTGCTGTATAGCTTCGGGGCGTTGTCGCATCTGGGCCCGGCAAAACTTGCCCGGATACGTCTTGGGCTGGCGATAGTACGCTGTGGGTAACTCTGGGAATAACTCTGTGGAAAGAATCCGGAGGCTGCCGCTGGCCTTGGCGACACTCGGCGGGAACGGCCCGGCAGCGTTGGGTTTTACACAGTTGCGCTATATAGGTATACCGCGTCATGGCAAAAGGCTTGGTGTTCGCGCCAGAATGCGCGAATGCGCCGGTACACCCAAATTCATGTGTAATTCCGTGGGGTTAAGCCCGTCTGAGGGGCTTGGGCAGCATTGTTCCCAGGCCTGGCGATAATTTTCCAGGCTTGCCCCCTATTGCACTGCCGCATGCCCAGGCCAAGTTGTTCACAAAGATATCCCCAGCCTGCGCCGGCTCATTTGATGCGTCAACCAGGGGCGATTAGTGGGTGGAAAGCCTGTGGATAGTGTTGACGGGATCGAGCCGGTTTGCATACTGGCGATAGCAGACACAGGGTGCAGCAGCGGAGCTGGATCGTATTCCTATCGACCTGCATATTGCATTTTCCGCCCTTGCCAGACGGGATGCTTGGATGGAACAACGGGCAGGATGAATTCAAAAGAAGGAAACGCAGGATCGCTGCACCCGTGCGCTGATCTGATAGGAATCCCAGGCTTGTTCCACGTGAAACATGACCGTCAACTTGCCGGAATGGACAGGACAGGTTGAACATGAATGTTCCACGTGGAACATTGATCAGCAAGACAGATCGTGGATGCCAGCGGTTGCAACTCCGTCGCATGTTTCACGTGAAACATGATCGGGGTCGCCTCTATAATGGAGCCCAACCTGCTCTTCATCCCCGCTCTTCATCATGGATTACCCGCGCGAATTTGACGTAATTGTCGTCGGTGGTGGCCACGCCGGCACCGAGGCTGCGTTAGCTGCTGCCCGCATCGGCGCCAAGACATTGCTCTTGACGCACAACATCGAAACCTTGGGTCAGATGTCCTGCAACCCGTCTATCGGCGGTATTGGCAAGGGTCATCTGGTCAAAGAGGTTGATGCCCTGGGCGGGGCCATGGCCATCGCCACAGACGAGGCGGGCATTCAATTTCGCATCTTGAACGGCTCCAAAGGCCCTGCCGTGCGTGCTACCCGTGCCCAGGCAGATCGCGTGCTGTATCGCAAGGCGATTCGTAGTCGGCTGGAAAACCAACCCAACCTGTGGATCTTCCAGCAAGCGGTAGACGACTTGATGGTTGAAGGCGACCGGGTGACCGGTGCCGTCACCCAGATCGGTCTGAAGTTCCGTGCCCGTACCGTGGTGCTGACCGCAGGGACATTTCTGAATGGCCTGATTCACGTGGGGCTGCAGAACTATTCCGGGGGGCGTGCGGGCGATCCCCCTGCGATCTCGTTGGGCCAGCGCTTGAAGGAACTGCAACTGCCGCAGGGGCGCCTGAAGACCGGCACGCCGCCGCGCATCGACGGCCGTACCATCGACTACAGCGTACTGGAAGAACAGCCTGGCGACCTGGACCCGGTTCCGGTGTTTTCTTTCCTGGGCAATGCGGCCATGCACCCGCGCCAATTGCCTTGCTGGATCACCCATACCAACGCCCGCACGCACGATATCATCCGTGGCGGACTGGATCGGTCGCCTATGTACAGCGGCGTCATCGAAGGCGTGGGGCCGCGCTATTGCCCATCGATCGAAGACAAGATCCATCGTTTCGCCGACAAGGCTTCGCACCAAGTCTTCCTGGAACCCGAGGGGCTGGATACGCACGAGGTGTATCCCAATGGCGTGTCCACCAGTCTGCCATTCGATGTGCAGTGGGACCTGATCCATTCTTTGCCCGGGCTGGAGAATGCGCACATCCTGCGGCCTGGGTACGCCATCGAATACGACTATTTCGATCCGCGCGCCCTCAGGGCTACGTTGGAAACCAAGGCTATCGCGGGGTTGTATTTCGCCGGCCAGATCAACGGCACGACCGGGTATGAAGAAGCGGCCGCGCAAGGCTTGCTGGCTGGCGCCAATGCCGCGCTGCAATCGCTGCAGCGCGAGGCCTGGACACCGCGTCGCGACGAAGCGTACCTGGGCGTGCTGGTCGACGACCTAGTCACCCGCGGCGTTACCGAGCCTTATCGCATGTTCACTTCGCGCGCCGAGTATCGTCTCAGCCTGCGCGAAGACAATGCCGATCTGCGCCTGACGGAAATCGGGCGCAAGCTGGGCCTGGTCGACGATGCCCGCTGGGACGCCTTCAGCCGCAAGCGCGATGCGGTGGCGGCGGAAGTCGAGCGTTTGAAATCCAGCTGGGTCAATCCGCGCAGCTTTCCCGTCGAAGCCGCCGAGCCGTTGCTGGGCAAAGCGATTGAACGTGAGTACTCACTATCAGATTTATTGAAGCGCCCAGCGGTTTCTTACGCTGCCCTGATGCAGGCACGCAATGCCGACGGCTCGCTGCTGGCCGGCCCGGGCGTGCTGGGCGACGAGGTACTGGCCGAGCAGGTAGAGATCCAGGTCAAGTACGCGGGCTACATCGCGCGTCAGCAAGACGAAGTGCAGAAACACCTGTCGCATGAACAACAGCGCATCCCGGCCGATATCGACTACGACGCCGTCAGCAGCCTGTCGTTCGAAGTCCGCCAGAAATTCAAGACCCATCGTCCGGAAACCGTCGGCCAGGCCGCGCGAATTTCGGGCGTCACGCCTGCGGCCATCTCGCTGTTGCTCATTCATCTGAAGCGCCTGCATTACGGCTCGCGCAAGCAAGCCGCATGAGTGCCGCGCCGGACGCCGGCATGGCCCAGCGCCTGCGGCAGGCCTGCGACAGCCTGGGCCTGCAGGCCGATGCCGCGCAGCTCGACAAGCTGCTTGCCTATCTGGCGCAGATGCAGCGCTGGAACCGTACTTACAACCTCACGGCCATACGCGACCCGCAGCAGATGCTGGTGCAGCATCTGTTCGACAGCCTCAGCGTGGTCGGCCCGCTGACGCGCGCATCCCATGCCGAGGGCGCCGCGAAGCTGTACGACATCGGCTCGGGCGGCGGGCTGCCCGGCGTGGTGCTGGCCATCATGTACCCGGCCTGGCAAGTCGGCTGCGTGGATGCCGTCGAAAAGAAAATGGCATTCGTCCGCCAGATGTCGGGCGTGCTGTCGCTGCCCAATCTGCGGGGCCTGCATGCGCGGGTGGAAGACCTGCCGCCGGCCGACTGCGACGTGGTGATCTCGCGCGCGTTTGCCTCGCTCAACGATTTTGCGTCGCTGGCGGGTCGCCACGTGCGCAACGATGGTACCCTCGTCGCCATGAAAGGGAAGGTCCCGGAAGACGAGATTCAAGCCCTGCATCAACAGGGCGCATGGCGCGTAGAAGACATCCAGGCGCTGCAGGTGCCGGAACTGGATGCGCAACGCTGCCTGATCTGGATGCGCCGCAGTCAAGGAACTCTATGAACACCACCACGCCCAGCACGCCCATCGCCCGCGTATTCTGCATTGCGAACCAGAAGGGTGGCGTCGGCAAGACCACTACCGCCATCAACCTGGCGGCCGGCCTGGCTACCCACGGCAAGCGGGTGCTGTTGGTGGATCTCGACCCGCAAGGCAATGCCACCATGGGCAGCGGCATCGACAAGAGCACGCTGCAGTCCAACCTGTACCAGGTGCTGATCGGCGAGGCCTCTATCCAGCAAGCGCGGGTGCGTTCCGAATCGGGCGGCTACGACGTGCTGCCCGCCAACCGCGAACTGTCCGGCGCCGAAATCGACCTGGTCAACATGGACGAGCGCGAACGGCAGCTGAAGTCGGCCATCGATGCCATCGTCGACCAGTACGATTTCATCCTGATCGATTGCCCACCCACGCTGTCGTTGCTGACGCTCAACGGCCTGGCTGCCGCCCACGGCGTCATCATCCCCATGCAGTGCGAATACTTCGCGCTCGAAGGCTTGTCCGATCTGGTCAACACCATCAAGCGCGTACACCGCAACATCAACGGAGACCTGCGCCTGATCGGGTTGTTGCGTGTCATGTTCGACCCGCGCATGACGCTGCAGCAGCAGGTGTCGGCCCAGCTCGAATCGCACTTTGGCGACAAGGTGTTTTCCACGGTCATCCCGCGCAACGTGCGCCTGGCCGAGGCTCCCAGCTATGGGCTGCCCGGCGTCGTGTACGACCAGGCCTCGCGCGGGGCGCAAGCCTATATTTCCTTCGGCGCAGAAATGGTCAAGCGCGTCGAAGCCATGGATTGATAGCGCGTCGCGACGCATTACGCGATGCTGGGGTTATCCACACGTTCACCACAGTTACCGCCGGGCGTATCGTTCCAGTTTGCGCCCGACCGGCACGCCGTTCCAACCGGCGCCTGCGCATGCGGCTAGTGGGGAATCCGCCGCAAAAATCGAAAGTTGTAAAAAGGATCACTCGACATGGCCACCAAAAAACCCAAAGGTCTGGGCCGCGGGCTGGACGCCCTGCTCGGTGCGGACGGGCCTGCCATCGACACCATCGGCAAGGCTGCCGCCAAGGCCGAAGGCCCGCCGTCCACGTTGTCCGTGGCGAAGATGCGCGCCGGCAAATACCAGCCGCGCACCCGCATGGACGAGGGCGCCCTCAATGAACTGGCCGAGTCCATTCGCACCCAGGGCATCATGCAGCCCATCCTGGTGCGCGCGTTGGCCGATGCCCCCGGCCACTACGAGATCATCGCGGGCGAACGGCGCTTCCGGGCCGCGCAACTGGCCGGCCTGAAAGAAGTGCCCGTGCTGGTGCGCGAGGTCGCCGACGAAAACGCCGCCGTCATGGCGCTGATCGAGAACATCCAGCGCGAAGACCTCAACCCCCTCGAAGAAGCCCAGGGCGTGCGCCGCCTGCTCGACGAATTCGGCCTGACCCACGAACAGGCGGCCCAGGCCATCGGCCGTTCGCGCTCGGCCACCAGCAACCTGCTGCGCCTGATGAACCTGGCCGCGCCGGTGCAGACCATGCTGTTGGCCGGCGACATCGACATGGGCCACGCGCGTGCGCTGCTGGCCGTCGAGGCCGCCATGCAGATCCAACTGGCCAACCAGGTCATTGCCAAGCGCCTGTCGGTGCGCGAAGCGGAAAAACTCGTCGCCAAGGCGGCCAAAGAGTCCGAATCGACGCCGCGCAAGAAAAGCAATGGTGCCTCGCGCGATGTGGCGCGGCTCGAAGAAGCGTTGTCCGACCAGTTGGGCACCCGGGTTGCCCTGAAAGTCGGTTCGCGCGACAAGGGCCAGCTCGTGATCGATTTCCATGGCTGGGAACACCTGAACTCGCTGCTCGAGCGCCAGGGGTTGTCCGGGGTGCTGGATGCCTGAGCCGCGCCTTCCCGCGATCGCCGTGCTGGCCACCGGCGGCACCATTGCCGGGGCCCAGGCCGACCGCGCCTCGCACGCCTATCGCGCCGGCGCCCTGGCGGTCGACCAGTTGCTGGCCGCCGTGCCCGGCCTGGCGCAACTGGCCCGCATACAGGCCGAACAGGTCGCCAGCGTGGGCAGCCAGAACATGACCCATGCCGTATGGGCCGACCTGGCCCGGCGTATCGATGCGCTGGCCAGCGACCCCTCGATCGACGGCATCGTGGTCACGCACGGTACCGACACCCTGGAAGAAACCGCGTATTTCCTCAGCCTGGTCGTTCGCCATGACAAGCCGCTGGTGCTGGTGGGGGCGATGCGTCCGGCCACGGCGCCGGGCGCCGATGGCCCGGCCAACCTGTACCACGCCGTGGCGCTGGCCGGCGATCCGGCCGCGCGCGGCAGGGGCCCGCTGGTGGTCATGAACGAAGACATCCACTACGCGCGCGAGGTCCAGAAAATCGCCTGCGCCGGGGTCAATGCCTTCGCGTCGCCCAACCGAGGCAGGGCAGGGGTCATGCGGGGGGCGCAAGCCACCTTTTTCTCGCGCAACGACACCGCCCATTCCAGCGCCAGCGCATTTTCGCTCGACGCGCTGGACACCGCCGGGTGGCCCCGGGTCGATGTCCTGCATGCGGGGGTCGGCCTGGAAGCCGACCTGGTCGATTTCCTGGCGGCCCGGGCGCGCGGCATCGTGTTGGCAGGGGTCGGCGACGGCAATGCCACCGATCTTGCCCTGCAGGCGCTGCGGCGGGCCGCCGCGGGCGGGGTGGCCGTCGTGCGCGCCAGCCGCACGGGCAGCGGCCGGGTGGCGCGCAACGTCGAGGTCGACGACGATGCCGCCGGGTTCATCGCCGCGGGCGAGCTCAGCCCCCAAAAAGCCCGCATCCTGCTGATGCTGGGCCTGTCCCTTGCGCAAGAGCCGGCCGCATTGCAGCAGTTCTTCAGCCAGTACTAAGGGCGCCACCTCGAAGATCGCAAGTCGATTTGACTTCCGTTTTAAAAGTGTCCATAATCCCTAGTTCTCCGCTGGAGGGGTGCCCGAGTGGTTAAAGGGGGCAGACTGTAAATCTGTTGGCCTTGCGCCTACGTTGGTTCGAATCCAACCTCCTCCACCAGAGACCCATATTCCGAGTCCAGGCTTTGTGCCTGGATTCTCGTGTAAGGCCCCAGGTTTTTCCGTCCGGTTTACCGTGCGGCGGGCACTGCAGAATACGGGCGAGTGGTGAAAGGGTAGCCTGCGGGTGTAGCTCAATGGTAGAGCAGAAGCCTTCCAAGCTTACGACGAGGGTTCGATTCCCTTCACCCGCTCCAGAATTTGCCCATGTGGCTCAGTGGTAGAGCACTCCCTTGGTAAGGGAGAGGTCACGCGTTCGATCCGCGTCATGGGCACCACTACTTTTTCTTCTCTTCTTAGTCAGAAGCTTCAATCCAGGTCAGGAGTCAGCCATGGCAAAAGGCAAGTTTGAACGTACCAAGCCGCACGTGAACGTGGGTACGATTGGTCACGTTGACCACGGCAAAACGACGTTGACGGC
>Ga0182736_1000176_pt1 | contig 125786 bp, 113 predicted proteins | sample eDN5th30CKraftBY_FD_128882 | JGI IMG/M metagenome (GOLD analysis project Ga0182736, IMG submission 128882) | Enriched backyard soil microbial communities from Emeryville, California, USA - eDNA 5th pass 30_C Kraft BY (version 2) (version 2) | ecosystem: Environmental > Terrestrial > Soil >... | reverse complement strand
TGGTGGTGGCGGTGGCGGTGGTGGCGGTGGCGGTGGCGGTGGTGGCCGCAATACCTACACCGACCGCCCCTATGATGAAAGCCAGGGCGTTACCGTGCGATCTTTCGCGCTCGAATACGCGGTATCGCCCAGCGACGGCCTGACCCTGACAGCCGGCGTCGGGCGGCACCTCCAACGCATCAACAGCGCAACGACCCTGGGCGCGACCTCCTATCTCATCGGCGCATCCCAGGAACTCGACGCCCGGACCCGCCTACGCGCATCGCTGTCACGCCAGGCGCGCATGCCCAGCCTGCGCCAGCTCTATGACCCGACCCGCGGCAACCCCGGCCTGCGGGCGGAATCGGCCCTGAACGCGGAGCTTGGAATCGAGCACCAGCTTGACGAACGTACCCGGCTCTCGGCAACGCTCTTCCAGAACCGTGTCTCCAACTACATCGAGAACAGCGCGGCCACCGATCGCTTCGAAAACTTCTCGCGCTATCGCTTCCGTGGATTGGAACTCGCCACCACCGTGCACGCGGGGCGGACCTTGCTCATCAACGGCTCATACACCTACCTGCAGGCCCGCAACATGGACGGTTCGGGCGTGGATGATCTGCAATATCGTCCACGCCATACGATAGGCGCGGCTGCCGCGTGGCGGTTCGCCCCCGACATGACCCTGTCCGGCACGGTCGAATACGTCAGCAACCTGCCCTATTATTCGCGCGACACCCCGCCCTCCAAGGCCCGCCTGGGCAGCTTCGTCCTGCTCGGCGTCAGGGTGGCCAGGCAATTGCCCGGCACCGACATGACCCTGTACGCGGGCGCGTCGAACCTGCTCGACAAGAACTACCAGACCAGCTACGGGCTGCCCCAGCCAGGCCGGACGATCTACATCGGCATGGCCTACCGGCTGTAGCCGGGCCATCGAGGAAACCCGCCATGGACACTCGCATCCTGCTCTGCATCGACGATACCGACGATCTGGACAGCCCAGGCACCGGCGAACTGGCCGAAGAGATCGGCGCCCATATCCGCACCCGGGGGTGGGACGTCCCCGCCCCCATCACGCGCCATCAACTCCTGATCCATCCCGACATTCCCTACACCTCGCACAACAGTTCGATGTGCCTGGCCGCGACCATCGACGGGCGGCACTATCAGGCCTTGATCGACTGGAGCGGCGACTTCCTGGCCAAACGCAGCGCGCCGGGCTCCGACCCCGGGCTGTGCGTGCTCCGGCCGGACAAGCTGGACCAGCCCGCCGCGCTGATCGGCTTCGGGCGCCGCGCCAAGGCGGAGGTGCTCGAACAGCGGGCAGCGCACGAACTGGCGGCGGCGCTTGGCATCCACCTGTCGGAACACGGCGGCACCGGCCAAGGCGTCATCGGTGCGCTGGCGGGCGCAGCCCTGCGGCTGGAAGGCAAGGATGGCCGCATGCGCGGCACGCTGCGAGACTTCGCCGCCGGAACACAGGTGCCTGTCCTGGCGCTGCTGCAACATCCCGCCGTCGACGAGGTCCGGCAGGTGGACGGGCCCGCCCTGTCCCCCGATGCGCTGGTCATGATCGGCGAAAAACCCAAGAGCGTCATGCAGGACGGCCGCTTCGTCCTGCTGGTCCAGGCCGATACCCCCACCCACCCCGGCATCTGGCGTACCTGTACACGCCAGGAGCTCCAGGCCTACTAGGTCCACGCCATGCCCCGATCCTATCCTGCCCCTGGCCTGGACCTCGGCATCCCCCGCGGCGACCATGCCGCGGCCACGGCGCAAGCCGCCCGCTGCCCAGGCTTCACCCCCGACGACGAGGACGAATGGGCCGCCGACGAGGCGCGTTCCTGTTTCAATTGCCGCTGGCGGCGCTGGACGCCCGCTTCGTTCCGCTGCCTGGCTCCCACCCCGCCGACTTGACGTAGTCCCCATAACTGGTAGCATCCCGCCCGTCGGCCATCCTCCCTCCGCCCTGCCGGGCCGCGGGTGGCCGGAACCCTAGCCACGACGATACCGAGTTGTCCGCCCAGATCGCCCGCCTGATTCCGCCGGGCCCCCTGCCGACGGGGCTGCGCCTATGGTGCTTTGCGCCAGGCCTCGCCATGCACGGCGATTTCGCACCTTGCGGCGTCTTCCGGCCATTGCGCGCCACCTTCCTCGACGCCCAGGAAGCCGCTGCCCGCTCCGCCTACGCCCGGTCCAAACCGGGCTAAATCCAGGCTCCGCGGCCTATCCGCCGCCCTTGCCCTTTCGAACACCGATAGGCGCGCCCGCCCTGGGTCGCGCCCCGGTACCGCCTCGACACAACGCCGCGCCCCGCGCGCGCGCCGGCACGCTCGTTCAGCCTGGATGGCACCATGGAACTCACCAAGCAATTCGTCAAAGCCAAGAACCCCTGCACCGGCGGCTACCGCTGGTTCATCCGCGACCACAACGGACACGGAGACTATCAAGCCATCCTCGATGCCCTGGTGGCCGATGGCCGCATCGACGACGCTTGCTGGCTGCTGGACCAGTTCGGTCCGGTCGACACGATCCTGCGCCTGGATACGGTGGATGCCCACGCCCTCGTGTTCGCGGGTACGCTCGAAGTCCGCAACGGCATCACGGTGGATACCCTCGTGCGCGCCGGCCGCCATCTCTGCACGGGCGGCGGCATACGGGCCGGCACCGCCATCGTGGCCGGCAGCGACATCGAGGCGGCGGGCAACCTGGCCAGCGGCGGCCATATCCGGGCCGGCGGCGACATCTCCGCCGGCTGGGGCATCGAAGCGGCCACCCAGCTCGACGCGGGTGGACACTGCCGCGCGAAATGGGACATCCAGGCCGGCGGCGACATCGTGGCCGGGCAGATGCTGCAGGCGGACGGCGGCATACAGGCTGGCCACACGCTGCGCAGCGGCCGCGGCATCAAGGCCGGCACCGACATCACCACCGGGCACGATCTGCTGGCCGCGCAGGGCATCCTGGCCGGCGGCGACATCACCGCCGGCAACCACATCGAATCGGCATGGGGCATCAAGGCGCTGGGCGACATCCTGGCCCAGGGAGCCATCCGGACCGGGGAAGGCATCGAGGCCGGCGGCGGGATCGGCTGCGGCGCGGGCTACGGCATCTACGCGGGGCTCCAGGTCAGGCGCGATGCCTGGGCCGACAGCGCCCGCATCCAGGCCCGGCAGAGACCGGATGGCCTGATCAGCGGCCACTGGGCCGGCCAGGAGCCCTGAGCGCCGCCGCGGGCCCGCTACGGACGCCAGGCACTGGTCACGTGGGACAGGCCATGGTGCGGCCCTCCCGATAGCCCCTCCGATAACTCGCGGGCAACCAGCAGCACGCGGTCGGAGAGTTCGCGCAGACGGCGCGGCTTGAATCTGGCGTCCGGCCCGGACACGCCTATCGCCGCGATGACGTTGCCCATGCCGTCGCGTATCGGTGCCGCCACGCCACTGACCGCTTCGCGCCATTCGCAACGATTGACGGCATAGCCCCGCTTCCTGATCAAGGCCATTTCGGCTTCGAAGGCCGCCGGGCTGACGATGGTGTGCGGCGTATAGGCCACCAGTTCCTGGGACATCGCCGCCAGCCACTGCGGGGTGCGAAAGGCGATCATCGCCTTGCCCGTGGCCACACAATGGGCGGCCGCGCGCCCGCCTATCTGCGAATAGGCCCTGACCGGGTTCAGGCTTTCGACCTTGTGGACGTAGACGACTTCCTTCTGGTCGAGCACCGACAGATGCACGGACTCGCCGGTGTCGTCCATGAGCGCATCCATGACGCCTTCGGCATGACGGCGCAGGTCGAACCCCGACAACGCGGCCGACCCCAGCTCCCATAGCTTGATCGAAATGCTGTAAGAACCGCCGTCATGGCGGATCACGTAGCGCTGCGCGGCGAGTGCCTGCAGCAGCCGGTGCGCGTTGCTCTTGGGCAGGCCCAGCGCCCGGGCGATGTCCGTGACGCCCAGAGCGCCTTGACTGCGCGCCAGCAACTCGACGACGGCCAGCCCCTTGAGCAGGGTGTTGTTCATGGCGATACCTTGCAAGATCGTTCCATATTCTAGAACAGTTGTACCTATTCTGAGAACACTCCTAAGCTCTCTCCCATTCGACAAGGAGACATAGACCTCATGAGCGACATCGAACCCCGCGAACTGCCGTTGGCCGGCATCACCGTCATCGAGTTCTGCTCGATCGCGGCCGGCCCGTTCTGCGGCATGCTGCTGGCCGACCTGGGCGCCGAGGTCGTCAAGGTCGAGGCGCCCGGCGGCGACGCCATGCGCGCCTGGCCCCCGCTGAACGAGGGATACAGCGAAAACTTCGCCTCGTTGAACCGCAACAAGCGCTCGGTCGTGCTGGACCTGAAGAATCCCGCGGACGTCGCCACCGCCCGGTCGCTGGTGGACAAGGCCGACGTCCTCATCGAGAACAACCGGCCCGGCGTCATGGACAGGCTGGGACTGGGCTACGCGGCGCTGTCGGCGCGGAATCCGGCCCTGGTCTATTGCTCGATTTCCGCCTATGGACAGAGCGGCCCGCGCGCCCAGGAAGGCGGCTTCGACCTGACCATGCAGGCAGCCGCCGGCGTGATGAGCGTGACCGGCGACTCGGATGCGCCGGTCAAGTGCGGCGTGCCTATCTCCGACTTCGCATCGGGCCTGTACGCGGCCTTCACCGTGGCCTCCTCGCTGCTGAAGGCGGTCAGAAGCGGCCGCGGCGCCCACCTCGACATCCCCATGTTCGGGTGCACGCTCGCCATCGGCGCGCTGCAGACCAGCGAATACTTCGGCACCGGCGTCAATCCGCGCAAGCTGGGCTCCGCCCATCCCCGCAATGCCCCCTACCAGGCCTATCGCGCCGCGGACGGCCATTTCGCGATCGCGGCCGGCAACGACAATCTGTGGCACGCGGTCGTACGCGCCGTCGAGCTGCCCGACCTGGCGCGCGACCCGCGCTTCGCCACCATCCTGGATCGGGCCAGCAACCAGGTGGCACTGAAAGAAATACTGGAGACCCGCTTCGCGCTGCATGGCGTGGACCATTGGATCGATGTCTTCCGGCAGGCCGGCGTGCCGCATGCCCGCATCAACGACTACGCTTGCGCGCTGGCCGATCCCCAGGTCGAGCACATGGACTGGGTGCGGGGACTGCGTCTGCCAGGCGGACGCGACACGCGCACCTTCGCCTCGCCGGTCCGCCTCGACGGACGATCGCCGCCGATACGGCGCACGCCACCCGCGCTCGGCGAGCACGGCGAGGAAATCCGCGCCACCTTGAACCAGGAGACCCAGGCATGACGGCCCCGTCCCCCCTTCCCGGCCGTCTGGCCGATTTTGTCCAAGGCATGAATGCCGCGGTCGGCGCCGGAGCGGACGAAACCCGCGCCGTCAGGGCGTGTGAGGCGCTGTTGCAAGAACTCGTCGCCCACGACGACTGGCTGCCCGAGGACTGCTCCCGCCCCCACCCGGTCCACTACCAGCAGTACCTGCTGCACCGGGATCCCGCCGACCGCTACTCGGTCGTCAGCTTCGTCTGGGGGCCGGGCCAACGCACGCCCGTCCACGATCACTGCACCTGGGGCGTCATCGGCATGCTGCGCGGGGCCGAATACTCGCGCGCCTATGCCAGGGAAAACGGCCGCCTGGTCCCCTCCGCCATCGAGGAGCGCATCGAACCTGGGCAGACGACCTGCGTGTCTCCGTCCATCGGCGACATCCATCTCGTGCGCAACGCCTTCGACGACCGGGTTTCCATCAGCATCCACGTCTATGGCACGGACATCGGCAAGCAATCGCGCCATGTCTACGATCCCGACACCGGCGCCGTCAAATCCTTCGTTTCTGGATACGCCAATGCCTGACACCGTGCTCCAGATCGAGACCGATGCCGGCGTCCGCCGCCTCAGGCTCGACCGGCCGTCATCCGGCAACGCCCTGTCGGCGGATCTGGTGGATGCATTGACCGACGCCGTCGAAGCCTGCTTCCGCGACGGCGTGCGCCGCCTCGTGATCGAAGGCGCGGGCCGCCACTTCTGCACCGGCGTGGACCTGTCGGCGCTGGACCAGGAAACCGACGACTCCCTATTGGCCCGCTTCGTCCGCATCGAACTGTTGCTGCAGGCGGTGTACCAGGCGCCATTCGAAACGATCGCCATCGCCCACGGACGGGTTGCCGGTGCCGGCGCGGATCTCTTCGCCGCCTGCCGCCGCCGCGTCGTTCTCGGCAACGCCTCGTTCGCCTTCCCCGGCGCCTGCGGCTTCGGCCTCGTGCTCGGCACACGCCGCCTCGCCGCCCGGGTGGGCAGCGACACCGCCCAGGCCTGGATACGGTCCGGCCGCTGGATCGATGCCGAAGAGGCCCTGGCGGCGGGCCTGGCCCAAACGCGCATCGACGCGGCGGAGAACCTGGATGCGCCCTCCGCCGGCCTCCCCGACGCCTTTACCCAAGCCTTGCTCGACCAGGCCATGCAGGCCCCGGGAGCCGCCGATCTCGACCTTGCCCTGCTGGCCCGCTCGGCGGCCCGGCCCGGCCTCAAACGACGCATCCAGGAGTATGCCGCCCGCGTGCGCGCGGCCAGGCAGCAGTAGCCCTTCCACAACAAGCGCGCTCGCAGAGGCGCACGACAGGAGACATGCATGTTTCATCGTCTTGCCGCGGGCGCGGCACTGGTATTGCTGAGCCCGTTGTCCCATGCGGCCCCCGAGTCCGCGGCCTTCCCCACCCGGGCCGTCAAGATCGTCGTCGGCTATACGCCCGGCGGCGGCACCGACATGACCGCGCGCCTGCTGGCGCAGCAACTGGGTGAAAAACTCGGCCAGTCGGTGATCGTCGAAAACCGGCCGGGCGCGGGCCAGAACATCGGCGCCACCTACGTCGCCCGGGCCGAACCCGATGGCTATACCCTGTTCCTCAGCTCTTCGGCGCTGGCGATCAATATCAGCCTGTTTCCCAAGCTTGACTACGACCCCGTCAAGAGCTTCGCGCCCATCGCCGTGTTCGGCCAGAGCCCCAATCTGCTCGTGGCGTCGAGCAAGCTGCCGGTGACGGACGTCAAGCAGCTCATCGCCTATGGCAAGCAGCACCCCGGCGCATTGAATTTTTCGTCGTCGGGACACGGCAGCACCCAGCATCTGTCCGCCGAGCTCTTCAAGCTGCGGACCGGGATTTCGGCCACGCACGTTCCCTACAAAGGTTCGGGGCCGTCCATCAACGGCGTGCAGACGGGCGAGGTCCAGTTCACGTTCATCAACATCCCCTCCATGTCGGCGCTGATGGGCAGCGACAAGGTCAGGATCCTGGGACTGACGAGCTCGAAGCGGTCGCCAGCCGTGCCCGACGTGCCCACGCTGGCGGAGTCCGGCGTCGAAGGCATGGACGTCGCCGCCTGGTACGGCCTGCTCGCGCCCGCCGGGACGCCGCCCGCCATCGTCAAGCGCCTGAACCAGGCGGTCAACGACGCGTTGGCCGACGAGAAATTCCGTGCCCAGCTGATGCAGGCCGGCGTGGAACCCATGGTGAACAGCACGCCGGAATTCTTCGCCTCTTTCCTTGCCGACGACATCGCTCTCTGGAAGAAGGTGATCAGCGCCGCCGGCACCAAAGTCGATTGATGTCCCCCCATCCCCTTAGACAGGAGCAACACATGTTCGAGAACTGGAAGGAACTGCTGGGCACCCTGCGCCAGTCGTCCAACAAGCTGGGCAACACGAACCCCAAGGTGCTGGAGGCCTACCGGGGCCTGAACGCCGCCCTCGGATCCAACGGCGCGCTGGACGCCAAGACCCGCGAGCTGATCGCCCTGGCCGTGGCCGTCACCACACGATGCGACGGCTGCATCTCCTCGCATGCCGCGGCCGCGGTCAAGGCCGGCGCCACGGAGGCCGAAGTCAGCGATGCGCTGGGCACGGCCATCGCGCTGAATGCCGGCGCGGCCTACGTCTATTCGCTGCATGCCATGGAAGCCTTCCAACAGAACGCCTCCGCATGAAGGCGGCGTTCGCCCGGCATCGCCCATCCCCGCCCATCGACAGGAGACACGCCCCATGAGCGCCTATGTCATCGACAGCGCGCTGTTCCGGGACCAATTCAGCACCGCCGCCACCCGGAGCATTTTCAGCGACGAACAGACCGTCCAGAAATGGCTGGACGTGGAAGCAGCCCTTGCCCGCGTACAGGCCCGCCTGGGCATCATTCCCCAGCACGCCGCCGACGAGATCCAGGCCAAGGCCAGGGTCGAACTCATCGACCTGGCCGAGCTGAAGCAGGAAATGGACCGCACCAGCCATCCCATCGTCCCGCTGCTGCGGGCAATGAAGAAAGTGTGCGACGGCGACACCGGCGAATTCATCCACTGGGGCGCGACGACGCAGGACATCGTCGACACCGGCACCGTCCTGCAAGTCAAGGAAGCGCTGGAACAGATCGAGAACAACTACCGGCGGGCCCATGCCCACGTCATCGCCCTGGCCGAACGGCACCGCGACCAGACCATGGCCGGACGCAGCCACGGCCAACAGGCCCTGCCCATCACCTTTGGCTTCAAGGCCGCGGTGTGGGCGGCCGAGATCGGCCGCAACCTGGAACGCCTGCGGCAAATGAAGGAACGGGTGCTGGTTGGCCAATTCTCCGGCGCGGTCGGGACGCTGGCCGCCCTGGGCGGCCAAGGGATCGAGGTGCAGGAAGCCCTGTTCAAGGAACTGGACCTCGCCTGCCCGGAGATCTGCTGGCACGTGGCCCGCGACGGCATGGCCGAGCTGGCGTGCGTACTGGCGATCTGCACCAGCACCGCCGGCAAGATCGCCCACGAGGTCTACAGCCTGCAGAAAACCGAGACCGCCGAACTCGAAGAGCCCTTCACCATGGGGAAGGTGGGCAGCAGCACCATGCCCCACAAGCGCAACCCGCCCGCCTGCGAAGGCATCGTGGCGATTTCGCGCGTCGTCCGCAGCACCGTGGCGCTGGGACTGGAAGGGATGATGGCCGAGCACGAACGCGACAAGATCGTGCTCCAGACCGAACGCGAGTTCATCAGCCGTTTGTGCTGCATGGCCGACGCGGCCTTCGCCAAACTCGCCTACGTCACCGCCGGCCTGACCGTCCGGGGCAACAACATGGAGCGCAACCTGTCCGTGCAAAAAGGCCTGTTGCTGTCGGAAGCCGTCATGATGAAGCTGGGCGACCACCTGGGCAGGCAGGAAGCCCACGAACTGGTCTACGAGATCTGCATGGACGTGTTCGAGCAAGGCGGCACGTTCAAGGATGGCCTCCTGGCCAATCCGACCATCGCCCGCCACCTCAAGCCGGAGGACATCGACCGCATGCTGGATCCCCAGGCCTACACCGGCGCCGCCGGCCTCTTCGTGGACCGCGTCGTGGCCTCTCATCGCGGCGCCACTACCTGACCGATCCATCAAAGCAAAAAAACGGCCTCACGGCCGTTTTTCCTCAGCGCCCCGACTCCAGGGCACGGCGGATCCGGCTCTGCCGGTCCGCCAGTGCCGCCCCCTGGGGGGCGCGTCAGCGCGTAGGGGGGATCAGAAGTTCAACGCCCTCTTGTCCACCGCCAGCGCGGCTTCCTTCACCGCCTCGGACAGCGACGGATGCGCATGGCAGATGCGGGCGATGTCTTCCGACGCCGCGCGGAACTCCATGGCCACCACGCATTCCGAGATCAGCTCGGAGGCCTGCGGACCGATGATGTGCACGCCCAGGATCTCGTCCGTCTTGGCGTCGGCGATGACCTTGACCATGCCGGTCGTGTCGCCCAGCGCACGGGCACGGCCGTTGGCCAGGAACGGGAAAGTACCGGTCTTGTAGGCGCGGCCTTCGGTCTTGAGCGCCTGCTCGGTCTGGCCCACCCAGGAAATCTCGGGCGAGGTGTAGATGACCGACGGGATCGTGTTGAAGTTGACGTGCCCGTGCTGGCCGGCGATGCGCTCGGCCACGGCAACGCCCTCTTCCTCGGCCTTGTGCGCCAGCATAGGGCCGCGCACGACGTCGCCGACGGCCCAGACGTTGGGCAAACCGGTCCGGCAGTCCTCGTCGACCACCACGAAGCCACGCTCGTCCAGCTTCAGCCCCACGCCTTCGGCGTTCAGGCCCTGGGTGTTGGGCACCCGGCCGATGGACACGATCAGCTTGTCGACGACCAGCGACTGTTCGGCGCCGGCGGCGTCGGTGTACTTGACCGTGACGGTCTTGGCCGCGGCCTTGACCTCGGTGATCTTCACGCCCAGGTTGATCTTCAGGCCCTGCTTGGTCAGGACTTTCAGGGCTTCCTTGGCGATCTGCTCGTCGGCGGCGGGCAGGAAGCTGGGCATGGCTTCCAGGATGGTCACGTCCGAACCCAGGCGGCGCCACACGCTGCCCAGTTCCAGGCCGATCACGCCGGCGCCGATCACGCCCAGTCGCTTGGGCACGCCGCCAATGGCCAGCGCGCCATCGTTGGACAGCACTTGCTTCTCATCGAACGGCAGGTCGGGCAGCGCGCGCGGGCTGGAACCGGTCGCCACGATCACGTGCTTGGCGACGAGTTCTTCCTCGGCGGAGCCGGAAACCTTGATCGACCAGCCGCCGTCGACCTGGCCCGAGAACGCGCCCGTGCCATGGAAGAAGGTGACCTTGTTCTTCTTGAACAGGAACAGGATGCCGTCGTTGTTCTGCTTGACGACGGTGTCCTTGCGGCTGATCAGCTTGCCCAGGTCCAGGCCCAGGCCCTTGACCTCGATGCCGTGGTCGGCGAAGTGATGGCCGGCATGCTCGTAGTACTCGGACGATTGCAGCAGCGCCTTCGAGGGAATGCAGCCCACGTTGGTGCAGGTGCCGCCAGGAGCCGGACCGCCCTTGGCGTTGCTCCAGGCGTCGATGCAGGCGACCGACATGCCCAGTTGGGCAGCGCGGATCGCGGCGATGTACCCGCCAGGACCGGCACCGATGACGACGACGTCGAATTGCTTACTCATTTCATTCTTCCAGTTAGAACCCCGATCAACCCAAGACACCGCGCCTTGCGGTACCCCAGGATGCGGTGGATCCGGCTCCGCCGGTCCACCCGCATCGCCCCCTGGGGGGCGCGCATCAGCGCGTAGGGGGGATCAGATATCCAGCAGCAGGCGCTGCGGGTCTTCCAGGGCTTCCTTCATCGCGACCAGGCCCAGGACGGCCTCGCGGCCGTCGATGATGCGGTGGTCGTAGGACATCGCCAGATAGTTCATCGGACGGATGACGATCTGGCCGTTCTCCACCACGGCGCGGTCCTTGGTGGCGTGCACGCCCAGGATGGCCGACTGCGGCGGGTTGATGATGGGGGTCGACAGCATCGAGCCGAAGGTGCCGCCGTTCGAGATCGAGAACGTGCCGCCGGTCAGGTCGTCCAGGCTCAGCTTGCCTTCCTTGGCCTTCTGGCCGAACTCGGCGATCTTCTTCTCGATGTCGGCCAGGCTGAGCTGGTCGGCGTTGCGCAGGATGGGGACCACCAGGCCGCGCGGGCTGCCGACAGCGATGCCGATGTCGAAGTAGCCGTGGTAGACGATGTCCTTGCCGTCAACCGAGGCATTGATGACCGGGTAGCGCTTGAGCGCGGCCACGGCGGCCTTGACGAAGAACGACATGAACCCCAGCTTGACGCCGTGCTCCTTCTCGAACTTGTCCTTGTACTTGGCGCGCAGGTCGATCACGGCCTGCATGTTGACCTCGTTGAACGTGGTCAGGATGGCGTTCTCGGATTGCGATTGCAGCAGGCGCTCGGCCACGCGGGCACGCAGGCGGCTCATCGGCACGCGCTGCTCGGGGCGGCCGTTGACCAGGGTCGCGGCGTCGTTGACGATGGGCGCTGCGGCAGGCTTGGCCGCCGGCGCGGCGGCGGCGCCGAGGGCATCGCCCTTGGTGATGCGGCCACCACGGCCCGTGCCTTGCACGGACTCGGGCGCGATGCCTTGCTCGGCCAGCAGCTTGGCGGCGGCGGGCGAAGGAATCGAGGTGGCGGGCGCGGCGGACGGAGCCGCGGCGGCAACGGCAGGCGCCGGGGCGGCGGCGGGAGCGGGAGCCGCGGCGGCGGGCGCGGCGGCGGCCTTGCCTGCCGTGTCGATCTTGGCGATCACTTCGTCCGAGGCGACGGTGCTGCCGTCGGCCTTGACGATCTCGGCCAGCACGCCGTCGGCGGGCGCCGGCACTTCCAGCACGACCTTGTCGGTCTCGATCTCGATCACGATTTCATCGCGCGAGATGGCTTCGCCCGGCTTCTTCTTCCAGGTCAGCAGCGTGCCTTCCGACACCGATTCAGAAAATTGGGGGACTTTTACGTCGACTATAGCCATGTCAGTTATTCCGCAAGGATGGGGAGTTCTTTCTTGGTCCGGCGCCAGGCGGCCGGGAGCCGGGACCGCCCGCGGGCGGTCCCGGACGTAAGGATCACTTGGTCAGCACGACGCCCTTGAGACGGCCGAAGGACTGGTCGAGCAGCGCCTTCAGCTGCTCCATGTGCTTGGAGTAGTAGCCGACGGCCGGCGAGGCCGAGGCCGGACGCCCGGCGTAGGCGAGCTTCTGGCCTTCGTTCATGTTCTCGTACAGGTGATGCTGCACGTAGAACCACGGTCCCTGGTTCTGCGGCTCGTCCTGCACCCAGACCACCTCGGTGACGTTCGGGTACTTCTTGAGCTCGGCGGTCAGGCTCTTGTGCGGGAACGGATACAGCTGTTCGGCGCGCGCGATGACCACGTCGTTGGCGCCGCGCTCCTTGCGGGCGTTGACCAGGTCGTAATAGACCTTGCCCGAGCAGACCAGCAGACGCTTGACCTTGGCGGCGTCGATCGTATCGTCGACTTCGCCGATCAGGGTCTGGAACGACCCCTTGCTCAGATCGGACAGCGGCGAGGTGGCATCCTTGTTGCGCAGCAGCGACTTGGGCGTGAAGATGACCAGCGGCTTGCGGAACTGGCGGATCATCTGGCGGCGCAGCAGGTGGAAGATCTGCGCGGCGGTGGTCGGCTGCACCACTTGCATGTTGGTATCGGCGCACAGTTGCAGGAAGCGCTCGATGCGGCCCGACGAGTGCTCCGGGCCCTGCCCTTCGTAGCCGTGCGGCAGCATCAGCACCAGGCCCGACTGGCGGCCCCACTTGGCTTCGCCCGAGCTGATGAACTGGTCGATCACGACCTGGGCGCCGTTGGCGAAGTCGCCGAACTGGCCTTCCCAGATCACCATCGAGTTGGGCTCGGCGGTCGAGTAGCCGTATTCGAAGCCCATGACGGCTTCCTCGGACAGCAGCGAGTCGATGACGCGGAACGGCGCCTGCGCCTCGGACACGTTCTGCAGCGGCACGTACACACCCGAATCCCAGCGCTCGCGCTTCTGGTCGTGCAGCACGGCGTGGCGGTGGGTGAAAGTGCCGCGGCCCGAATCCTGGCCGGTCAGGCGCACGGGGTAGCCGGCGGCCACCAGGCTGGCGAAGGCCAGGTGCTCGCCCATGCCCCAGTCCAGGTTCATTTCACCGCGCGCCATGGCGCGGCGGTCCGCCAGGACCTTCTCGACGATGGGGTGGACCTTGAAGCCTTCCGGCACCGTGGTGATGCGCTCGCCCAGGCGCTTCAACTCGGCCTGCGGCATGGCGGTGTCGGCGGCATCCGTCCACTTGCGGCCCAGGAAGGGCGACCAGTCGACGGCGTACTTGTTCTTGTAGTCGGTCAGGACGGGATCGACCGTATGGCGGCCTTCGTCCATCGCGGCGCGGAAACGCTTGACGAATTCGTCGCCCTCGTCGGCGCCGATCACGCCCTGCACCGCCAGCTTGTCGGCGTACAGCTTGCGCGTGCCGGGGTGCTGGCCGATGCGCTTGTACATCAGCGGCTGGGTCAGCGCGGGCGTGTCCTGCTCGTTGTGGCCCAGCTTGCGGAAGCAGACGATGTCGACCACGATGTCCTTCTGGAACTCGACACGGAAGTCCAGGGCCAGGCGGGTGGCGAACACGACGGCCTCGGGATCGTCGCCGTTCACGTGCAGCACCGGCGCCTCGATCATCTTGACCACGTCGGTGCAATACAGCGTGGAGCGGGTGTCGCGCGGATCGGAGGTGGTGAAGCCGATCTGGTTGTTGATGACCAGGTGGACCGTGCCGCCCGTGCCGTAGCCGCGGGTCTGCGCCAGGTTCAGGGTTTCCATCACGACGCCCTGGCCGATGAAGGCGGCGTCGCCGTGGACCAGCACCGGCAGCACCTGCTTGCCGCCTTCCATGCCGCGGCGCTCCTGGCGCGCGCGGGCGCTGCCTTCGACCACGGGGTTGACGATTTCCAGGTGCGAGGGGTTGAACGCCAGCGACACGTGGACAGGGCCGCCACGGGTCGAGACGTCGCTCGAGAAGCCCTTGTGGTACTTCACGTCGCCGGCCGCCAGGCCGCCGTCGTCGTACTTGCCTTCGAATTCGGCGAACAGGTCCTTGGGCATCTTGCCCAGGGTGTTGACCAGCACGTTCAGGCGGCCGCGGTGGGCCATGCCCAGCACCACTTCCTGGATGCCGGCTTCGCCGGCATGCTGGATCAGTTCGTCGATGGCCGCGATGAAGCTTTCACCGCCTTCCAGCGAGAAGCGCTTCTGGCCGACGTACTTGGTGTGCAGATAGCGTTCCAGGCCTTCGGCGGCGGTCAGGCGGTCCAGCACGTGCTTCTTCTGGTCGGCCGACAGGCTGGGGGTGGCTTGCGTGCTTTCCAGGCGCTGCTGGATCCAGCGCTTGATGACCGGGTCGGACACGTGCATGAACTCGACGCCGATGCTGCGGCAGTAGGTGTCGCGCAGCGCCTTCACGATCTCGCGCAGCGTCATGTGCTCGGCGGTCGTAAAGTAGGTATTGGTGGCGGAGTACACCTTGTCCATGTCGGACTCGGTCAGGCCGTAGAAGCTGGGCTCCAGTTCGGGGATGGCCGGGCGTTCCTGGCGCTGCAGCGGGTCGAGATCGGCCCAGCGCGCACCGAGGTAACGGTAGGCGGCGATGATGGACTGGACGTGGACTTGCTTGCCCGCGACCGACAGGTCGCTTTCGGCGGCACGCGGCAGGAAAGCATTGGCTCGCGCACGCTGGGCGAAAGACTCGATGACCGGCGCATGGGCCTGGTCACGGGTCGATTCCTGGCCGTCAACCGCCGGCGTATGCTGCAACTGGTCGAAGTAATTGCGCCAGTTGTCGGGAACGGAACCCGGATTGTCGAGGTAGGCCTCGTAGAGTTCTTCCACGTACGGCGCATTACCCCCAAACAGATACGAGGTGCTGGATTCTTGGATGCTGGACATGATTTGCGCTTCACCTTGCCGGGTGTTTCACCCGTTCGATGCAGGACGGACCTTCCGCGACACGGCTTGGCCGATTAGCGGATAGCTAGTGCAGAAGGCGGTTGATGGAACCTTTCGGTTGGAAGGAATTAAATCAGTAAACCTGTAAAGCATAGCACTTAGGGACTTCCCTCGCTCGGAAAAGCCGCGCGAGTGTAGCGGTTTGAACCACAGCCACCGTACGGGAAGACCCGGCGCCTATCCTTTAGTTCCGATGCTGCAATGCAGCGTCCGCCAACCGGGACGGATCAGCCGGATCCCGAGGTCCCAGCCGGATGCGAAGAGCATTCCGCCACGGGTCTTTTGGCGTTCGGGGGGCCCCGCGGGTCAGGCGTGCGGGGAAGCGCGCCGGGCGTAGTCGTCCTCGATGGTGGCGACCATCGCCAGGAAAGCGGGCGGCGTCCTGCCGGCCAGACGTTCGGCCAGGACGGCCAGGTGGGCATGCCAGCCGCCGGAGACGTCCAGGCGGGTGGCCCGGTCCTTCAGGCGGGTGTGGGTGATGGTCAGGCGGGTCTTGTCTCCTTCCGGAGCCAGCTCGAACACCACTTCGGACGGCGGTTCCTTTCCCCCGCCCCAGGTCATCGCCAACAGGCGCGGCGGGTCGAGGCGCAGCACCTGGTGGCGGCTGCGGAAAACGCCCTCGTACTTCCTGAATCGCTCGGGAATCGGCGCCCGGTGCGGCGACAGCCCGGCATTGTCGAACACCAGATCGAAGGACTGCCCGGGCGCCGCGGGCAGTTCGCCCGGCGCCAGCCACTGCGCGCGTTTGTCCGAGTCGGCGATCCAATGCCATACCCGCTCGATCGGGCCGGGCAGCAGGCGTTCGAAACGCACGGCCGTTTCCTCGTCCGCCACCCTGCCGTGGCCGACCCGGCTCGCGAGCACGCCGGCCAGATTGTCGAACATGATTCGCCAGGCCGCCGCCGATCCGCTGTCCTGCCCGGCGGGCGTCCGCGCCAATTCCCTGGCGATGCCCGGACCTGACTGGACGAAGCGCATCAGGCAACCGCCCTCCCCGCCGGCCTCGACCTTCATGGCCAGCACGTCGCTGTCCGGCGAGGATTGCGGCATCGCGAAACTCATGGACAGGCGACGCGGCGGATCGAATTCCAGGATTTCCCCCTGGACCGTGTGGTCGGCGCCGTCGCGCCGGTCGGTGATCGACCAGTTTCCGCCGGCACGGGCCGCCAGGGCCACGGACTGGCCTTCGCCGTAGGCGGAGGTGAACAGCCAGCGGCGCACCAGGGCCGGATCGGTCCAGGCGGCGAAAACCTCCTCTGGCGGCGCGTCGTAGTGCCGTTCGAGCCGCAATTCGGTGCCGGGGCTCTTGTTCATTTCCGCGTTCCTTTACCGGTTTCTTACCGGGAAGAAGATGTCGATGGTCCCTTCTCTTCGGCCTCCAGCAGTGCCTGCAAGGCATCGAGCCGGGTGCTCCAGAAACGTTCGTAGACACTCAGCCACGCCTGCGCATCGGCCAGCGGCCCGGGTTCGAGCCGGCAGAAATGCAAACGCCCCTGCACGCGCCGGCGCACCAGGCCGGCGCCCTCCAGCACCTTGAGGTGCTTGGAGGCGGCGGCCAGCGACATCGTGAAGGGCGCGGCCAGGTCCCCCACCTTGCGCTCGCCTTCCGCCAGGTACCGCAGCATCTCGCGGCGGGTGGGATCGGCAAGCGCGTGGAAGACTCGGTCCAGCGCGGAAGCTTTATATTCAACCATGAGGTTGAATATAAAGCTTCCGATAAAAATATTCAACCTTTTGGTTGAACATTTTCCCCACCCACCCTACTGCCAACCGTAGCGGCGCACGTAGATACCCTTCATCGCCTGGGTCAGTCCCATATAGGCCAGCAGGATCACCGGCAGGAACGCGAAGTACAGCGGCGGCAGCGCCTGCAGCTTGAAGTAGTGCGCCAGGGGCCCCATCGGCAGGAAAATGCCGATCGCCATGATGACCGCCGTCATCACCAGCAGCGGCATGGCGGCGCGGCTCTGGATGAACGGGATCCTGGGCGTGCGGATCATGTGCACGATCAGGGTCTGCGTCAGCAGCCCCACCACGAACCAGCCCGACTGGAACAGCGTCTGATGCTCGGGTGAGTTGGCGCCGAACACGAACCACATCAGCGCGTAGGTCGTGATGTCGAACACCGAGCTGATCGGCCCGAAGAACACCATGAAGCGGCCAATGTCCCCGGGGTTCCAGCGCTGTGGCTTCTGCAGCAGTTCATCGTCGACGTTGTCGAACGGAATCGCGATCTGCGAAATGTCGTACAGCAGGTTCTGCACCAGCAGGTGCATGGGCAGCATGGGCAGGAACGGAATGAAGGCCGAGGCCACCAGCACCGAGAACACGTTGCCGAAGTTCGAGCTGGCCGTCATCTTGATGTACTTGAGCATGTTGGCGAAGGTACGGCGCCCTTCCTGCACGCCCTCCTCCAGCACCATCAGGCTCTTTTCGAGCAGGATGATGTCGGCGGCTTCCTTGGCGATGTCCACCGCCGTGTCCACCGAAATGCCGATGTCCGCCGCGCGCAGCGCGGGCGCATCGTTGATGCCGTCGCCCATGAAGCCGACCACGTGGCCGTTGGCCTTGAGCAGGCGCACGATGCGCTCCTTGTGCGTGGGCGTCAGCCGGGCGAAGACGTTGTGGCGTTCTACCGCCACGGCCAGCTCGCGGTCGCCCATGCCTTCGATATCGCCGCCCAGCAGCATGCCCCGCTGGGCCAGCCCCACCTCGCGGCAGATCTTGGCCGTGACCAGTTCGTTGTCGCCGGTCAACACCTTGACCGCCACGCCATGCCGGGCCAACGCCTCCAGTGCCGGCGCGGTGGACTCCTTGGGTGGATCGAGGAAAGCCACGTAGCCGATCAGCGTCATGTCCCGCTCGTCGGCCACCCCGAAGGCTTCCTGCACGGGAGGCTGTTCCCGGGAAGCCACCGCGACCACCCGCAGCCCTTCGCCGTTGAACCCGGCCGTCACCCTGCGGATGTCCTCGAGCACGGCCGGGGTCAGGGCCTCGGTCGCCTCGCCATGGCGCACCCCGGAGCAGACCGACAGGACCTCCTCGACCGCGCCCTTGGTGATGATCAGGTGATGTTCGTCGTGCTCGGCCACCACCACCGACATCCGGCGCCGCTCGAAATCGAACGGAATCTCGTCCACCTTGCGGAAATTGGCGGCGGGCTCCAGCTCGCGCTGCATCTCGGCATGCTCCAGCACGGCGACGTCCAGCAGGTTCTTCAGCCCCGTCTGGTAGTAGCTGTTCAGGTAGGCCAGTTCCAGGACAGCATCGGAATCCGCGCCCCAGGCATCGACGTGCCGGGCGAGGAAGATGCGGTCCTGCGTGAGCGTGCCGGTCTTGTCGGTGCACAGCACGTCCATCGCGCCGAAGTTCTGGATGGCGTCCAGCCGCTTGACGATGACTTTCTTGCGCGACAGGAACACCGCCCCCTTGGCCAGCGTGGAGGTCACGATCATCGGCAGCATCTCGGGCGTCAGGCCCACCGCGATGGACAGGGCGAACAACAGCGCCTGCATCCAGTCGCCCTTGGTGAAACCGTTGATCAGCAGCACCAGCGGCGCCATCACGAACATGAAGCGGATCAGCAGCCAGCTCACCTTGTTCACGCCGGCCTGGAACGAGGTCTGTCCCCGGTCGACGGCGGTGACGCGGCCGGCCAGCATGCCGAAATAGGTCTGGTTGCCGGTGCCCACCACCACCGCCGTGGCCGCGCCCGAGACCACGTTGGTCCCCATGAACAGGATGTTCTCCAGTTCCAGCGGATTCACCGTCCCGGGGTCGCGGTGGAGCGCGAACTTCTCGACCGGCATGGCCTCGCCCGTCATCGCCGCCTGCGACACGAACAAATCCTTGGCCGACAGGACGCGGCAATCGGCCGGAATCATGTCGCCCGCCGCCAGCGCGACGACATCGCCGGGCACCAGCAAACGGATCGGCAGCTCCACGCGCCGGGCCGCGCGGGCACGCAGGTGGACACCATAATAGTGCTCGAACAGCGGCGCGGCGTCCTCGGAAACGTCGCGCCTCACCACCGTGGCGGTATTGCTCACCATGGCCTTGAGCGCATCGGCGGCGCGGTTGGACTTGCCCTCCTGCCAGAAACGCAGCAGCGTCGACAGCACGATCATCGTGCCGATGACGATCGTGGCCTTGGTGTCCTCGGTCAGATAGGAGATCGCCGCCAGCAGGGTCAGCAGCAGGTTGAACGGATTCCGATAGCAGTGCCAGAGGTGCGCCCACCAGGGCAGCGGTTTTTCGTGTTCGACCTCGTTCAGGCCCGCGCGCTCGCGTATGGCCTCGGCCTGATTTTCCGACAGCCCGTCCTCGTGGCTGCCGAGGAACGCCAGCAGTTCGCCGGCGTCTCCCTTGGCCGCGCTCACCAGCGTTTTCGTCAGGCCCGGCGGCAATTCGCGGCTGACGCCGGTGCGGGCCACCGTGTCCAGCAGCGCAAGGCGGCGGAAATGGCGGGAAATGTGGCGGGTGCGAAGAAAACCCGCGAAAAAGGCTTTGAGCAGCATGAAGTTCATTGTTCTTCTCCGGGTCGGCCCGCCTGCCGCACGCTGCGCCGCGTACTCAGACAGGGGGTGGATGCTCTGGGTCGGGCACGGTTCTCGTCAGTGCCGCGCGGCCTGGACGGAAGCTGTCCCGCGACAGGCCGCCTGGGCCGGCGCCTGCCGCCATGGCGGCAGACCGGCGGCAGGATGGCCATGGGACGGGAAAGGGACGATGCGCACGAAATCCTCCTCGAAAGTCGAGGCGGAGCGATGACGCGGGCGCGGCGGAACCGCCGTACCTGGCGGCTGACAGTCTGGGGAGAGGATGGACCACGGACGAACGCCGTGGCCGGAACCGCCTCTCGCCTGGCGGCGAGACGGCGGCAGGGGAAACCTGCGCGCTAGCCCGCCGAGCGTTCACCGATCACAAGGACCGGTCGACTACTGCCACTCGAACAAGTACCCACGTCAGGGCCTCCACTGTTGATGAACGGCGCGATTTTATCCGCGCAACGGCGACAGGTCCATGACCCTCGCCATGTACGCCGCCGGCATGCGGACGCGGCCCGCCCGAGCCGTATGCCGCTTGGACCGGGAACCGCGTTTCCGGTTCCCGGCCGGCATGCCCGGCTTATCGGCTGGGCATGTCCTTTTCCGTATAGACCAGTTCGCTGCGGGCATCGGCGGGGATCGCGCCGAACACGGCATCCCAGTCATCGCAGCGCCCGCGCATCCGCGCCAGGCGTTCGGGCTGGCGAAGCGCCAGGTTGGCCCGCTCCCGCTCGTCCGCGGACAGGTCGAACAAATACTCGTTGCCCTCGATCGCCAGGTACTTCCACGGCCCGTCGCGCAGGGCTCGCTGGCCGCGGTAGTTCATGCGCCAGAACAGCTCGCGCGGGAACTCGTGCGCGGGCTCACGCAGCACCGGCAGCATGGACACGCCATCGAACGGATAGCCGGGATGGGCCGGCACGCCGGCGATGTCCAGCATGGTCGCGGTCCAGTCCATCGTCATGCAGTGCTGCGCGGACACCGATCCGGGCGCGATCCGGTCACCCCACTGCACGATGTAGGGAACGCGTATGCCGCCTTCGGTCAGGTCCATCTTGCCGCCCACCAGCGGCCAGGTGTCCGAGAAGCGCTCGCCACCGTTGTCGCTGGTGAAGATGACCACCGTGTCGTCGGCCAGGCCCAGGTCGTCCAGCGCTTTCAGCACGCGTCCGCAGCCTTCGTCCAGCGCCTTGATCATCTCGCCGTAGATGTGGACGGAACCGCCGTCCAGGTGGCGGATGTCCTGGTCGGTGTCGGGATTGGCCCCCCCCTGCGCGCGCGTCTCCCAGGGCCAGTGCGGCGCGGTGTAGTGCAGGCTCAGCAGGAACGGCTGGCGGTCTCCGGCACGCGCACGCAAGTAGGTCTCGGCTTCGTCGGTCAGCAGGTCCGTCAAATAATGGCCGTCGTAGTTGACCGGCTCGCCGTCGCGCACGAGGTCGTGCTTGCCCATGCGGTCCACGTGGCTGAAGTAGCTGACGCCGCCCGACAGCGGACCGATGTGGTACTCGTACCCGCTTTTCTCCGGACCGAAATGCGGGGGATAGCCCAGGTGCCATTTGCCGATCAGCGCGGTGCGATATCCCCGCTCGCGCAACAGCGACGGCAGCGTGGGGTGCGCCGGCGGCAGGCCGATTTCGGTACTGCCGCGGAACCGCCCGGTCATGGGCTCCTCGGCGGCGCCGCGCAGCCGGTACTGGTAGCGGCCGGTAATCAGGCCGAAGCGCGTGGGCGAGCACACGGGCGAATTGGAATAGCCCTGCGTGAAGCGGATGCCGCGCGCGGCCATGCGGTCCAGGTTGGGCGACACAGGCCTGCGGCCGCCATAGCAGCCCAGGTCGGCGTAGCCGAGATCATCGGCCAGGATGAAGATGAAGTTGGTCATGCTTGCTTACTCTAGGGTTCCGGTGTCAGTCGACCTTCATGCCGGCCGACTTGATGATCTTTGCATAGCGGTCCCGAACGGTCGCCAGTTCCCTGGCGGCGGCGTCGCCGTCCAGGGTGCCCAGCGTGAAGTCCATCGCGCGCAGGCGCTGCTGCACGTCGGGCTGCGCCAGCACCTGCTCGATCGCCTTGCGCAGGGTCTGGACGACGGTATCCGGCGTCTGTGCCGGCACCATCGCAAGATACAGCACATCCTGGCGGACCTCAGGGTAGCCCAGTTCAGCCGTGGTAGGTACCGACGGCAACAGCGGCGACCGCTGGCTGCCGGTCACGGCCAGGGCTTTCAAGGTACCCGCGTTGACGTGTTGCAGCAGGCCCGGCGTGGCCAGCGCGGCGGCCTGGACCTCGCCCGACACCAGCGCAAGCACCGCCGGCGCGTTGCCGCGATACGGAATGTGATTGATCTTCATGCCGGTAGCCTGTTGCAGCATGCTCAGGCTCAGGTGCCCAGGCGACCCGTTCCCCGCCGAGCTGAACGTGACCGGATCCTTGTGGCCGCGCTCGACCAGGCCTTTCAGCGTATCGGCCTTGGCGGACGGATGCGCGGCGATCAACATCCCGGAGGAAGCCAGGCGCATCACCGGTTTCAACTGGTCCAGGTTGAAGCCCTGCGAGGAATACAGGCTGGGATTGACCGTGAAGGTCGAATCCAGCCCGATCAGTACGGTGTAACCGTCGGGCGCGGCGTTGGCCACCGCGGCCGCGCCGATGTTGCCGCCACTGCCGGTCTTGTTCTCGACCACGAAGGGCTGCTTGAAGATGGCGTTGAGCCGTTCGCCCATCATCCGCGCCATGATGTCCAGCGGACCGCCCGCGGTGAAATTGACGACGAACCTGACGGGCTTGTCGGGATAGCTGCCCTGCGCCGACGCCGCACCCGCCGCCGTGGCCATTACAAACGCCAGCCCCAGCGCCCCGACCCTGGATTTCAACATTTCCCATGCCTCCTGATTGTGCCGGTGCCCTGCCATCGGACGCCGCTCTGTCCGCGCCATCATAGAAGCGCAGGAGATAATATTGGTTGATCTTTTCGCAAATTGCTTGAGCAAAAGGAAATCATGCTGCGCACCCTCGACCCCCGACTGCGCCTGCGCCATCTGCAATGCCTGGTCGCCCTGGCCAGCCACCGCAGCGTGCTCAAGGCCGCCGATGCCCTGGCCCAGACGCCTTCCGCGGTTTCCAAGAGCCTGGCCGAACTGGAGGCGATCACCGGCGAAACGCTGGCGCTCCGCCATCGCAAGGGACTGGAGTTGACGCCCGCCGGTCATATCCTGCTGCGCCATGCCGCGCTCGCCATCGGCGCGCTGCGCGACGGCTTCGAATTGCTGGGCACGGGCGAAAAAGCGCCCGAACACGTACGCATCGGCATCCTGCCCACCGCGGCCGCCACGCTGGTCCCGAACGCGATCCGCCAGATACAGGCGCGCTTTTCCCACCTCGTGGTCACGGCCCACGGCGGCACCAACGCCGATCTGCTGGTGCGCCTGAAACTGCGGGAACTGGACCTGGTCATCGGCCGCATCAGCCACCCCTCGGAAATGGTGGGCATTTCCTTCGAGCACCTGTACATGGAGCCCTTGGTCATGGCCGTGCGCCCGGACCATCCGCTGCTGTCCGTCCCCAGCCTGCAGCCCGCCGACGTCCGCGCCTACTCCATGATCCTGCCCATGAAGGGCACCTATATCCGGCCGGCCGCCGAAACCTTCCTGCAATCGAGCGGCATCGGCATCCCCCAGCAACTGGTGGAAACGCTTTCCTCCACCATGGCGCGCAGCCTGCTGCGCACGGGGGATGCCATCTGGTTCGTCCCCTACGGCGTGATCGAAACCGACCTGGACGAGGGCCTGGCGCGGGCCCTGCCGGTGGACACCAGCCCGACCTCGGCGGCCGTGGGGCTGACCACCCTCGGCACGGGCGAACTGCCGGAAGGGGCCCGCCTGTTCATCGACGTCGTGCGCGAAGTCGCCGGCGAAATGCGCAACCGCAACCGGCGCACGCTGATGCGGGAAGGCTGAAGCGCTCGCGGCGCGGGGAGATAACTGGAAACAAAAACGCGCAAAATGAACACCCTTCCCGCCGCGCCCTTGCCTAACATTCGATCTGTTGCTGTTGCCGAAACGATACGCGGATGACGCGTCAACGGACGATGACCGGATCGAAAGCACGCAGACCTCCCTTACCCGACCATGGCGATCCGCCCACCCCTGCCCCCGCCGGGGAAGGCGGCCCCGCCTGGCGAGGCATGCCGGATCTCGCCCGATGCGCGCTTTTCCTCGATCTGGACGGCACGTTGGCCCCCATCGCCTCCGGTCCGGAAACCGCCTCGGTCCCCAGTTCGACCATCGCGCTGCTGCGGCGCCTGGCGCCGGCCACGGATGGCGCGCTGGCCGTCGTGTCCGGCCGCACGATCGAAACGGTGGACCGCCTGCTGCATCCGCTGCGCGTGCCGGTGGCGGGCCTGCACGGCGCCCAGTGGCGCGGCCCCGACGGACAGGTCTCGGCCGTGCCGATGGACCGGGAACGGGCCGCCCGGCTGCTCGCGCGGCTGCGGGCGATCGCTGCCGGACACGCGGGCACGCGCGTCGAGGACAAGGACATTTCGTTTGCCATCCATTACCGGCAGGCACCGGGGCAGGAATCGCGGATCCGCCGGGAAGTGGCCGAAGCGGCCGCCGCCTTCGAACCCGACTACGTGCTGCAATTCGGCAAGATGGTGGCCGAGGTGCGGCCGCGCGGCGCGGACAAGGGCAACGCCATCGAGCGCTTCATGGCGATCGCGCCATTCTCGTCCCGCCTGCCCGTCATGGCGGGAGATGACCTGACCGATGAGGCGGCCTTCGCCACCGTCGCGCGCCTGGGCGGCGTCTCGATCAAGATCGGCGGCGGCGACACCTCGGCATCGTGGCGGCTGTCCGATCCCGCCGCGCTCGCGGGCTGGCTGGACAGCCTGCTGGCACAATCCCCGGCCAGCGCGCCGCCCCACGGATAGGCGGTCAAGACATGGGCAGACTCGTGATCGTTTCCAATCGTGTGGCCTCCGCGGCCGAGGGCAGAAGCAGCGCGGGGGGCCTGGCGGTCGGCGTGCTCGATGCCCTCAAGCGGCAGGAGGGCCTGTGGTTCGGATGGAACGGCAAGATCGAGGAGGCCGAGAAAGCCGAAGTCGTCGTCCATCGCATCGGCCGCATCGACTGCGCGACCACGGGCCTGTCGCGCAGCGAATATGACCTCTACTATCGGGGATTCGCCAACGGCACCCTCTGGCCCACCTTCCACTACCGCATCGACCTGAGCCGCTACGACGCCCGCGAATACGCCGGCTACCTGGCCGTCAACGAGCGGCTGGCCGGCCTGCTGAAGGAACTGGTCGTCGAGGACGACCGGCTCTGGATACACGACTACCATCTCATCCCCTTCGCCCGCGCCTGCCGGCGCCTAGGGCTGCGCAACCGCATCGGCTTCTTCCTGCACACGCCCTTCCCGCCCGAGGGCATCCTGCGCACCATCCCGCCCCACCGCGACCTGGCCGAAGCACTGTGCGAGTACGATCTGATCGGATTCCAGACCCGCGGCGACGCGCAGGCGTTCCGGGACTATGCGCAACGCCGCCTCGGGCTGCCGCGGGAAGGCGACTCGCTGCGCGGGCCGTCCGGAACGGTGCGCGTGGGCCACTATCCCATCGGCATCCTGCCCGACGACGTCCAGAACAAATCGAAGGCGCGCAGCCGCTCCAAACTGGTCGGCACGCTCAAGCAAGGATTGCAGGAACGCAAGCTCATCATCAGCGTCGACCGGCTGGACTACAGCAAAGGCATGGTCGAGCGTTTCAATGCCTTCGAACGGCTGCTGGAATCGCGGCCGTCTTACCGCGGCCACGTCAGTTTCCTGCAGATCGCCCCGCCCTCGCGATCCGACGTCGAAGGCTATCGCCCGATCCGGCGGCAGCTCGAAACCACGGCGGGCCACATCAACGCCCGCTGGACCGAACTTTCATGGACGCCCATCCGCTACATGAATCGCGCCTATGAACGCGCCGCGCTCCTGTCGTTCTTCCGCGCCTCGCAGGTGGGCTTCGTCACGCCGCTGCGCGACGGGATGAACCTGGTGGCCAAGGAATACGTGGCGGCCCAGGAACCCGAGGATCCCGGCGTGCTGGTCCTGTCCGAATTCGCGGGCGCCGCCGACGAGCTCGCCGACGGCGCGATCATCGTCAATCCCTACGACATCGACGCCATGGCCTGCGCCCTGGACCGCGCCCTGGCCATGCCGTTCGAGGAGCGGCGCGAGCGGCACGGCCACATGATGCAAAGGCTCAAGGACAACGACATCAAGCAGTGGCGCGACCACTTCCTGGCGGATCTCTGACATTGCCACGCGCGCCCGCCCCGCGCCGATACTGATGCGCGGAGCCGGCTCAGGCTTCCCGTCCCGGCTGTTCCAGCGCCGCGCCGCAGTGCTTGCAGTAGTTCGCGTCGTGGTCCTGCCCCGGGGTCAGGCACGCCTGGCAGGCGCGCGTCGCGGCCCGGCGCCGCGCGCTCTCGGCCAGCGTCATCTCCATGGTGACGATGCCCGTCGGAACGGCCAATATGCCCCAGCCCAGCAACATCATCACCGACGCGATGAGCCGGCCCAGCGCCGTATGCGGCGTGATGTCGCCGAAGCCCACCGTCGCGATGGTCGATATCGCCCAGTAGACGCCCACCGGGATACTGGTGAAGCCGTACTTGGGCCCTTCCACCACGTACATGACCGTGCCCATGACCAGGACGATCAGCAGCACCACCGACAGGAAGACCATGATCTTGCGGGACGAGGCGCGCAGCGCCCGGGCCATCGTCAGGTATTCCTCGGTGAACAGGCGCAGCTTGAACACGCGGAAGATACGCAGGAGGCGCAGTACCCGGATGCCGATCAGGAAGGCCAGGCTGGGCGCCAGCAGCGCCGCGTAGGTGGGCAGGAAGGCCAGCAGGTCCACCACGCCGTAGAAACTGGCGGCATAGCGCAGGGGGCGCCGCACGCACGAAAGCCGCAGCACGTACTCGATCGTGAAGAGCACGGTGAAGGCCCATTCCAGCGGCCCGAACAGGCCGTCCAGGCGCTGCGACAGGAACGCCACGCTGTCGGCCATCACGACCGCCAGGCTGGCCAGGATGACCACGCACAGCAACTGGTCGAACCGCCGTCCGGCGGGCGTGCCGGTCTCGAACATCACCGCATACAGCGACCGCCGCCACCCCGCATCCGGCCTGCCGAAAGCCTCGGCGATGCCATGGTCGCGCTCCGTCGATCGGTTTTCCTGCGCCACGACCACTCCCGCGCCAGCCGCGGCCCGGCGGGCCGCCACTTCCGGCAAGCGAAATCATAGGGGAAGCCGCCCTGCCCGGCCAGCCCGCGCCGTCCGGAGCCGGGGCTCAGCTCCCTGCGCCCTCGCGCGACTCCAACAGTCTTACCAGACTGTAGAGCACACGGTTGGCCGGCGTGCGCACGCCAGTCTCGCCGCCCTTGCGGACGATGTAGCCATTCAGGTGCTCGATCTCGCTCGGCCTGCCGCGCGCCAGATCCTGCGCCGTGGACGACAGCTGGGTAGGCATGCTGCGGCTGATGCGCAGCACCGCTTCCCAGGTGTCGCCGGGCACCGTCACGCCCGCGGCCGCGGCCACCGCCAGGCACTCGTCCACCACATCCCGCATGACGTCCAGTACCGCCGTGCCCTCGACCAGCCGCCCATAGGGCATCTGCGTCGCGGCCGACAGCGCGTTATAGGCGCAATTGAGGATGAGCTTGGCCCAGAGTTCGCCCACGGCATTGGCCGACACCGTGGCCGGGATGCCTGCCGCGCTCAGGACGCCTGCGATCTCGTCGCTGCGGGGCGACGGCCCCAGCACGAGTTCGCCGCGTCCATGGTGGCGCACGTGCCCCGCTCCCGCCATCTCCACCGCCACATAGACCACCGCCGGCACCACCGGCTGGGCCAGCAGCGCCTGCAACCGCTCGGCGTTGTCGACGCCGTTCTGCAGGCTGAGCACGACGGCATCGGCATCCAGGTGCGGCGCGATCTGCCTGCCCGCGTCTTCCGTGTCGGTGGACTTCACGCAAAACAGCACGAGTTTCGCGCCGGCCACGTCCTCGGGGCGCTCGCTGGCCCGCGACGGCACGTGGCCGCGGAAAGACTTCATTTCCAGCAGCAGACCCTGCCTCCTGACCGCCTCCACGTGCGCGGGGCGCCCCACCAGGGCCACGTCGTGGCCGGCGCGGGCCAGCATCGCGCCGTAGTAGCTGCCGACCGCGCCGGCTCCCATCACTGCAATCTTCATGTCCACCTCTGAAACCGGAGTCCTTCTTTCCAGCAGGCCTTGCCCGCATCGGCAAGTGTATGCCGATGGCCACATCCTCCCGCAGCCGCCGTTGCCTCGCCCGGCATGGATTGATAAACTTTATGCTCGGCTTTCTGCCTTCACATCCATCACCTCACCCAAGGAGACGCAAAATGAACACCACGCGCATCGTCGTCTCCGGACCGGCTCCCCGGCACCTCTAGGTTGCCTCCGCGGGCGGCGTTCCTGCCCGCACACACTCCCGGACGGTTTTCTGCCCCTCGCACGCCACAAGCGCGCGCTGGCCCGTCTGTTCCCTGTTCCGACTTTGGAGACCCCGCTCCACCGCGAGCCGGGGCTGTCGCAAATGGCATTGAAAAAACTCGATTTCCGCGGACAGTCCTACAAGGACGTCCTTGGCTTCACTTTCCGGCACTGGGCCGAACAGCCCTGGCGCATCCTCACCATCATCGTCGCCGTCCTGCTCTCGACGCTGGCCAGCGTGGTGACGCCGCTGTACGCGGGCCGGCTGGTCGACGCGGTCGCGTCGGGCGCGGCCAGCGATCCGGCGGCCTGGCAGGCCGCCATCGCCGCCTTCTGGGTGCTGGCGGCGCTGGGGGTGGGCGCCACCGCGCTGCGCCAGGTGGTGTTCCTGAGCCTGACCTTCCTCACGCTCAAGATGATGAGCAAGATCGCCGGCAACGCCTTCCATCGCGTGCAGCGCTTCTCGACCGACTGGCACGCCAACAGCTTCGCCGGCTCCACCGTGCGCAAGGTCACCCGGGGCATGTGGGCGCTCGACCTGCTGAACGACACGCTGCTGGTCGCCCTGTTGCCGTCGCTGGTCATGCTGGCGGGCGCGACCGTTCTTCTGGGCGCCACCTGGCCCCTCATGGGCGCCGTGATCGGCGTGGGATCCCTGCTGTACGTGGCGTTGACCGTCATGCTGTCGCTCGGCTTCGTCGCCCCCGCCGCGCGCCTGGCCAACGCCTGGGACACGCGCATGGGCGGCGCGCTGGCCGATTCCATTACCTGCAACGCCGTGGTCAAGGCCTTCGGCGCCGAGGATCGCGAGGAAACGCGCCTGGCGCGGGTCATCCACAAGTGGCGCCTGCGCACCCGGCGCACCTGGGTGCGCGGCACGATCAACGGCGGCGTCCAGGGCACCATGCTGGTGCTGATGCAGGCCGCCATCCTCGGCACCGCGCTGCTGCTGTGGTCGCGTGGGCAGGCCAGCGTGGGCGACATCACCTTCGCGCTGACGACCTTCTTCATGCTCCAGGGCTACCTGCGCGACGTCGGCATGGATATCCGCAACCTGCAACGCTCCATCAATGACATGGAGGAACTGGTCGCGCTGGAACGCCAGCCGCTGGGCATCGAGGATCGCCCGGGCGCGCCGGCCATCGCCATCGGCCCCGGCGAGATCCGCTTCGAGCACGTGGACTTCCGCTACGGGACCCATGACACCCCGCTTTACCGCGATTTCTCGATACGCATCGCGCCGGGCGAACGGGTCGGGCTGGTCGGCCACTCCGGATCGGGCAAGACCACGTTCATCAAGCTGATCCAGCGCCTGTACGACGTCAGCGGCGGCCGCATCACCATCGACGGACAGGATATCTCCACCGTCCGCCAGGCCTCGCTGCGCCAACAGATCGCCATCGTTCAACAGGAGCCCATCCTGTTCCACCGCTCGTTGGCCGAGAACATTGCCTATGCCCGGCCGGACGCCACGCGGGCGCAAGTCGAGCACGCCGCGCGCCTGGCCAGCGCCCATGATTTCATCATGGCCTTGCCCAACGGCTACGAGACCCTGGTGGGCGAACGCGGCATCAAATTGTCGGGCGGCGAACGCCAGCGCGTGGCGCTCGCCCGCGCCTTCCTGGCGGACGCGCCCATCCTGATCCTGGACGAAGCGACGTCCAGCCTGGACAGCGAGAGCGAGGTGCTGATCCAGCAGGCCATGGAGCGCCTGATGGAAGGCCGCACCACCCTGGTGGTGGCGCACCGGCTCTCCACCGTGCGCGCGCTCGACAGGCTGCTGGTGATGGACAAGGGCCGCGTCGTCGAGGAAGGCACGCACGAGGCGCTGATCCGCATCCAGGACGGCGTCTATCGCCGGCTGTTCGAGAAGCAGGCCCTGGAACTGACCAAGGGCCTGTTGCTGGACGGCAATGCATTGCGCAGCGCCGACGATGACTGGCTATCCGACACGGATCCGCTGGTGGAAGACCCGGCCGACGCGCCGGCCGAGCCGGGCCGCTAGCGGCGCGCCTCGGTGGCCATGCGCACGGCCAGCCCCGCCAGCACCGTGCCCATCAGCCACCGCTGCGCGACCAGCCACAGCGGGCGGCGCGCCAGGAAGGCCGCGATCGAACCGGCCATGATGGCCACCGTCGCGTTGATGCTGATGCTGATCGCGATCTGAGTCGCGCCGAACGCGAAGGACTGCGCCAGGACGCTGCCCTGCTCCGGCCGGATGAACTGCGGCAGCAGCGACAGGTACATCACGGCGATCTTGGGATTCAGCAGATTGGTCAGGAACCCCATCGCGAACAGCTTGCCCGCGCCATCGCGCGGCAGTTCGCGCACCTGGAACGGCGAGCGCCCGCCCGGCTTGACCGTCTGCCACGCCAGATAGAGCAGATAGATCGCGCCGCCCGCGCGCAGCGCATCGTAGGCATAGGGCACCGCCATGACCAGCGCGGTGATGCCCAGTGCCGCGCACAGCATGTAGAACACGAAGCCCAGCGCCACGCCGCCCAGGGACACGAGCCCGGCGCGCGGCCCTTGCGAGATCGAGCGCGAGACGAGGTAGATCATGTTGGGACCTGGCGTCAGCGCCATCCCCAGGGCCACCAGGCCGAAAGCTAGCAGGCTGGACGTATCGGGCATGGTCTTCTCCTGGTGCGGGTGCGCGGATACCCTTGGAATGTGCCCGCCAGCACACGCGACGGGGATCCATCCCGCGATCTCGACAAGAAAAGTAGGCGGCGCGGGCGTTTCCGGCTATCTTAAACCGCGTGTTCGATCCCCGGCCGGGCCGCCCCCACCATGCCATCCGACATCCACCGCCATCCCCCGCTGCGCCACCGCGACGGGCACCACGCCCGCGTCACCTTCGAAGAACTGTTCTTCGACCTGATCTACGTCTTCGCCGTCACACAGATCAGCCACCAGCTCCTGCATCACCTGACGCTCACCGGCGTGATCGGGTCGCTGATCCTGTGGCTCGCCGTGTGGCTGGGCTGGCAATACACCTGCTGGGTCACGAACTGGTTCGACCCCGAAACCCCGCGCATACGGGGCCTGCTCTTCGCCACCATGCTGCTCGCGCTGTGCATGGCGGCCAGCCTGCCCGAGGCCTTCGGCGATCGGGCGCTGCTGTTTGCCGGATCCTATGCCGCGATGCAGGTGGGCCGGACCGCGTACATCGTCTGTCAGTTGCCCGCCGGCCATCCGCTGGCCGCCAACTACCGCCGCATGCTGGGATGGCTGGCCATCGCGGCCGTCTTCTGGATAGCCGGAGCGATGGCCGAGGGGCACACGCTGCGCGCCGTCCTGTGGTTGATCGCGGTGCTGTGCGAGTACGGTTCACCCATGTTCGGCTTCGCCCTGCCGGGCATGGGACGGTCCCATACCCGCGACTGGACCATCGAAGGCGGCCACCTGGCCGAACGCTGCCAGTTGTTCGTGATCGTGGCGCTGGGCGAGACGCTGCTCGCCACCGGCGTCATGCTGGCGGACACCGGAACCTGGAGCACGGCCGTCGTCTCGGGCGTACTGGCCACCTTTCTCGGCACCCTGGCGATGTGGTGGCTCTATTTCGGCACCTCCAGCAAGGACGCGACCGAAGCCATCACGCGCTCGGCCGATCCCGGCCGCATCGGGGCCTATTTCCACTACATCCACGCCATTCTCGTGGCCGGCATCATCGTCACCGCGGTCGGCAACGACCTCGTCATGGCCCACCCTCACGAGCATCTGGGCACCGCGCAGGTCCTCGTCCTGGTCGCGGGCCCGGCCATCTACCTGCTGGGCAGCGCCATCTACAAGAAGGTGGTCTACGGCGCGGTTCCCCGTTCGCACCTGGCCGGCGCCGTGGCGCTGCTGGTCCTGGTTCCCGTGGGCTACGCCGCGACGCTGCTGGCCATGGGCTGGCTGACCACCGCGGTGCTGTCGGCCGTCGGCCTGTGGGAGACACGGCGCCTCCAGCGGCAGCGCGCCCGGCAACCCTCGCCGCCGCTGGCCCATTGAATCGCCCCGGCGCCACTCAACCCAAGGGAATCACGTGTCGCAAGAAAGCCTGACCGCCCGGCTCGACCAACCGGTGGACGACGCCCGGGACCACATCCTCGGCCCCGCCGATGCCGCCATCACGCTGGTCGAATATGGCAGCTACGCCTGCCCGTACTGCCGGGCCGCCAACGAGCGCATCGCCGAGATCCGGCATCAACTGGGCGACCGGCTGCGCTATGTGTTCCGGCACTATCCGCTGCCGGGCAGCGACATCGCGCGCCGCGCGGCGGAACTGGCGGAGCACGCGCGCGACTCCCGCCAGTTCTGGGACGCCCACGTCACGCTGATGACGCATTCGCGCACGCTGTCCGAGGAAGACCTGTCTCTCGTCGCCAGCGAACTGGGCGTTCCATCCGCCGGCGCGGCCCAGGCGGCCGGCGACGCCCAGGCCCGGGCCCGGGTCGAGGCCGACGTCGCCAGCGCCCGGGCCAGCCGGGTCATGGTCACGCCCACCTTCTTCATCAACGGCCGCCGCTACGACGGCCCCTGGGACGAAAGTTCATTCACCGACGCCATGCTGCGGACCCCGGGCCATCGCCTGCGCAGCGTGGCGCAGGACTTCGCGGGCTGGGCACCGTCGGCCGGCGTGCTGCTCCTGCTCGCGGCCGCCCTGGCGGTCCTGCTCACGAACTCAGAACTGGGCGAGAGCTTCGCCGCGCTGTGGGAAACGCCCCTGGCCATCTCGTTCGGGCAGGCCGGCTTCGGCATGTCGCTGCTGCACTGGATCAACGACGGCCTGCTGACCATCTTCTTCCTGGTCGTGGGGCTGGAGATCAAGCGCGAATTCACCGTGGGCCACCTGGCCAATCTGCGGTCGGCCGCGCTGCCGGTGGCGGCGGCCCTGGGCGGCATGCTCGTGCCCGCGCTGGTCTACAGCCTGGTCGTTCCCGCCGGTCCGTGGTCGCACGGCTGGGGCGTGCCCATGGCCACCGACACCGCCTTTGCCATCGCGTTGATCGCGATGATGGGCAGCCGCGTCCCCATCGCGCTGCGGGTGTTCCTGACCGCCGCGGCCATCGTCGACGACATAGGCTCCATCGTGGTGGTCGCCCTGTTCTATTCCGGCTCGCTGAACCTGGGCTACCTGGCCGCCGCCGCGGCCCTGGTGGGCCTGCTGGCGCTGCTCAACAAGGCCCACATCTATCGCGTCGCGCCCTACGCCCTGACCGGCATTCTGCTGTGGGCCTGCGTCCACGCGAGCGGCCTGCACGCGACCATGGCCGGCGTGCTGCTGGCGATGTTCATTCCGACTCGTCCGCCCCCCAACCTGCCCACGCTGGTGGCCCAGGCCGACGCCATCCTGACAGCCGAAGCGCGCCGCAGCGGCGAGGTCCTGCGGCACGGTCCCTCGCTGCCCGCGCTGGCCGCGTTCGACGCCATCCATGATCGTCTGGAGTCGCCCGCCGACCGGTTGCTGCGAACGACCGGCGCTCGCTCCAGCTATGTCGTGCTGCCGCTGTTCGCCCTGGCCAATGCCGGCGTGGCGCTTGCGCCCGATGTCCTGTCCAGCCACGGCCAGTTGTCGCTCGCCATCATCGCCGGACTGGTCGTCGGCAAACCGCTGGGGCTCGTCCTGGCATCGGCGCTGGCCGTCCGGCTGGGCATCGCGCGCAAACCCGCCGACTACTCGTGGCGGCAGTTGGTGGGCGCCGGGGCGCTGGCCGGCATAGGCTTCACCATGTCCCTGTTCATTTCGGGGCAGGCCTTCCCGGTGGAAGCCGATTTCGCCGCGGCCAAGGTCGCGGTGTTCATCGGCTCCATCCTGTCCTCGCTGATCGGCGTGGCCATTCTGTGGGGCGCGGGGCGGCCGCCGGCCGAAGGCTGACGCGCCGGCCCACGCAACGCGGGCGGGTGCCGCGGCCGCGTGCCGGCGGACGGCCCCCGAAGAATTGACGCCACTGGATTTCCTGCTCATACTCCGGCGTTTGATCGGCCATCCCGCCTATCCGCCCCGCCCGCCCCGGGGCAACGAACCCGACTCGAGCATGCATCGGCCCTCCCTCCGATTCGTCAGGCAAGACTTCCATCGCGGCTATGCGATGCTGGTCCTGCTCGCGCTGCTCTGGGGGATGCTGGCGCCGGCCATCGCCAATACGCTGGCCCGCCCCTCCGATACCTGGGTCGAACTTTGCAGCGTCTACGGCCCGAAACTGATCAAGTTGTCTGACGACGGCTCCAGGCCGTCGCCGGACGACTCGGCCACGACATCCGCCGACTGCCCATATTGCCGGCTCCATGCCGCCGTCGCGCTGCCGTCGCCAGGCGGCGGTCCGGTCCTGGTCGGTCTCGTCGTCTCGGCCGAGGCCCCGGCGCTTCCCCCCGCTCCGCTGTTGGGCACGGCGCCCATTTCGCGCCCGCCTCCCTCCCGCGCTCCGCCTCTCACGTCCGCTTCCTGACCCCGCCCGGCCTGCCCGCGTGGCAGAGCCGTTTCGCCCTGCCGCGCCCCGCGCGCGGCCGACCAGGAGTCGTTCGTGTTCCCTCCCGTTTCCCCGATGCGCCCGCGCGCGCATCGCGCCGCCCCACGCCCATCCCTGCCCGGTTTCGCATGCGCCGGTATTCTCTGCGCCTGCCAGGCGCTCACCGCGCCCGCCCATGCCCAGGCTGCTCCCGAACATGTCCTGCCCGCGATCGAAGTCAGCGGCAGCGCCGACACGCCCAACGGCAAGCTCAACCTTGACACCCCCGCCGCAGCCGCCAGCAACCTCGGCCTGACGGCCCGTGAAACCCCGGCCTCGGTTACGGTGGTCGACCGCGCCACGATCGAGGCGCGGGGAGCGCAGAATACCCAGGAAATCCTGCGCGCCATCCCCGGCGTGACCGCCCACGACGCGCCCGGCAACGTGGGCGTGAGCTACCGCGGCTTCGGCACGGGCTCCATCAGCCAGTTGTTCAACGGCATCAACGTCCAGTACTCCATCGCGGCGCGTCCCGTGGACAGTTGGATCTACGAACGCGTCGAAGCCATCGGCGGCCCCTCCAGCTTCCTGTTCGGCGCGGGCGCTGTAGGCGGATCGATCAACTATGTGACCAAGCTGGCCCGGCGCGAGGACATCTCCGAAGGCCAGTTGCGGCTGGGCAGCAACGGACTCAAGGAAGCCTCCATCGGGCTGAACCGGCGCATCGCGGGCGATCCCGACGGGCCGGGCCACTACCTGCGCCTGGACCTCAACCATCGCGACGCCGACAGCTGGGTGGACGGCACGGGCACGCGCGCCACGCAGCTCGCGGCCTCGGTGCTGTCCGATTTCGGCAACGGCTTCACCCATACCCTGGCCTACGAGTACCAGCACGAGCACGTCGACCGCCCCTACTGGGGCACGCCGCTGCTCAATCCGATCGCCGGCTCCGCGCGCATCGACGACGGCACCCGCTTCAAGAACTACAACAGCGCCGATGGGGTGTACATCCAGCGCGTGCAATGGCTGCGCTCCATCGCCGAATGGCGGGTCAGCGACAAGCTGCAATGGCGCAACACCTTCTACGTGTACGACGCCCTGCGCGACTACCGCAACGTCGAGAACTATCGCTTCAACGCCGACAACACGGCCGTGATACGGTCGAGCGCGCTGCTGCAGCGGCATGACCAGCACCTGGTGGGCAACCGCATCGACGGCATCTACCGCGGCGAGATCGCCGGCCTGAAAAGCGACTGGGCCTTCGGCGTGGATGTCAGCGTGAACCGGCAGACCCGCTTCCCCAACAGCCTGTCCGGCCCCATCAGCACGGTCAATCCCTACGACTACGACACCGAACATTTCTTCGACATTCCCGGCATGTCCCCGGGTTTCCGGCCCGACCGCGACAACAAGGTGCGCACCCTCGCGGTCTATGCCGAGAACCGCACCGCGCTGCGGCCCGGCCTGCACCTGATCACCGCGCTGCGCCACGAACGCATCCAGCTCGACCTGACCAACCGGCGCGAGGTCACTGCCGCCAACCCCGCCGAGTTCCGCCGCAGCTACCAACCGACCACCGGACGCATCGGCCTGGTCTGGGACGTCACGCAGGACGCGGCGCTCTACGCCCAATACGCCACCGCCGCGGATCCACCGTCGGGCGTGCTGTCCACCGCCTCGTTCGCGGACGTACGCAACAACAGCGAACTGACCTCGGGCCGCCAGGCCGAGGTGGGCGGCAAGCTGGACTTCTGGGAAGGCAAGGGAACGGCCACGCTGGCCGCCTATCGCATCTCGCGCCGGAACATCGCCAGCCAGGATCCGAACGACAGCAGCCTGACCCTGCTCGTGGGCGAGCAGTCTTCCCGGGGACTGGAACTGGCCGTCGGCCTGCAGCCCGACCGGCGCTGGTCCATCCAGGGCAACATCGCCTACGTCGACGCGCGCTACGAGGACTACACCCAGGGCGGCGTGTCGCTGGCGGGCAAGCGCCCGACCAACACGCCGGCCACGGTCGCCAACCTGTGGGTGTCCTATGCCGTCACGCCCGCGCTGCAGGCCAGCGTCGGACTGCGCCGCGTGGGCCGCGTGTACGCCGACGCGGCCAATACGGTGTCCTGGCCCGCCTACCTGCTGGTGGACCTGGGCGTGAGCTACCGGATCGATCGCCGCACCGCTATCGTGGCGCGCATCCGCAACCTGACCGACAAGGTCTATGCCGCCAACATGACGCCGACCATGGCCTACCTGGGCGCGCCCCGCACCGCCGACGTCAGCCTGCGGATCGCGTTCTAGGAGACCGCCATGCGTTCCCGCCTCAAGCGCTGGCTCTATCTGCTGCACCGATGGATGGGCATCCTGATGTGCGCGTTCTTCGTCATGTGGTTCGCCTCGGGCGTGGTCATGATGTACGTCGGCTACCCCAAGCTCACCCCCGCCGAGCGGCTGCGCCACCTTCCCCCGCTGGACCCGGCGGCGCCCCTGCTCGGCCCCGGCCAGGCACTGGCCGCGGCCGGTATCGCCGCCGCCCCGAAAGACCTGCGGCTGGCGGCCGCCAGCGCCGGCCGGCCGGTCTACCTGGCCACGCTGGCGGACGGCTCCCGGGCCGGCACGCCCGTGGCCATCGATGCCACGACCGGGGCGATGTTGGGCGGGATCGATGCGGCGCACGCCCTGGCCAGCGCGGCTGCCTACGGGGGCGGCGCCGTCCGGGCGCACTATGCGGGCCTGGTGGACGAGGATGCGCATACGCACTCGCGCGCCCTCGACGCGCACCGGCCGCTGCACCGCGTGTTGCTGGACGACGAAGCGGGCACGCAGTTGTACGTTTCCAGCCGCACCGGCGAGGTCGTGCGCGACGCGACGCGCACCGAGCGCTTCTGGAACTACGCGGGCGCGTGGATCCATTGGCTCTACCCATTCCGAGGCAACCTCTTCGACCGCCACTGGGCCACCATCGTCGATGCCCTGTCCATCGCCGGCATCGCCGTCGCCCTGACCGGCACGGTCGTCGGTCTGCTGCGCTGGCGCTTCGCGCGCCCCTATCGCAGCGGCTCGCGCTCGCCGTACCGGGCAGGCATGATGCGCTGGCACCACCTGGCGGGACTGGCATTCGCGCTGACCACGCTGACGTGGATGTTCAGCGGATTGATGTCCATGAATCCATGGGGACTGTTCAGCAGCGGCCGCGGCGGGCCGTCGATGGCCGCCGTGTACGGCGACATGGGCGCGATGCCCGCCGGCGCGGCCTCCGTGCAGGCGCTGCTGGCAGGCGGCGACATCCGCGAACTGCGCTGGGTCCACCGCCTGGGGCGCGAACTCGTCCTGGCCTATGGTCCGGCCGGCCGGCCCACGCTGCTCGACGTCCGGACCGCGCAGGCCGTGCGCCTGGACGCCGACGAGCTGCGTCGCGCGGCGGCGGGGCTCATCGCCGCCCCCGTCGCCCGCATCCAGGTGCTCGATCGCTACGACCTCCACTACTACGACCGGGCCCCGCACACCATGACGGGTGGCGGCGACAAGCCGCTGCCGGTGTGGCGCATCGAATTCGACGATCCCGCCGCGACCTGGGTGCACCTGGACCCGCACACCGGCTCCGTCCTGAACAGTACCGACCGCCCTCGCCGCGCCTCGCGCTGGCTGTTCGCCATGCTGCACAGCTGGGACTGGCTGCCGCTGCTGGAGCGCCGGCCGCTATGGGACGCGGTCATGATCCTGCTCAGCCTCGGGGGCTTCGCGTTGAGCGCCACGGGTCTCGTCATAGGCTGGCGCAGGCTGCGCCTCTCCGGGCATCGCTTCCGGGCTTGACAAGCTAATGACCGCCAGTCATTATTCAACAATGATAACGATTCTCATTAATAGGGAATCACCATTGGCTCGTCACCGGATAAGAGGCTCGTCATGCAACACCACGATCTCGCGCACTGGCCGCTCGTCGTCAGCGTTTCCACCGGCGCCCCCACGCTGGCGGATACCCAGGCCTTCAGCCAGGCCTGGGACGAATGGCTGGCGCGCGAACAGCCCTTCGCGTCCCTGCGCGTGTTCGCCGACGCCGCGTCGCTGACCCACCCTCCCGGCGCCGCCCAGCACGTCAAGCAATGGTTCGGCCGGCAGGCACCGGCCATACGTGATCAGGTCATGGGCATGGCCAACGTCGTCCCGCCCGAAGAGTTCGAACGAGTCTCCCGGATGAACATCGAGAAGCTGTTCGGTGTCCCGGCCGCGACCTTCGCCGACCTGCCCTCGGCGCTGGCCTGGCTGCGCGACCGGGTGTTCGCGCCGCGCGGCCTGCCCTTCGACGAAGCGGTGGCCACGGCAGCCGTACAAGGAAAAACGAATGCCCGCTGAACCCTCCGGAGCCGCGTCCACCGCGTCGCGGCCGCGCGTGCGCGCGCCGCAGAACCGGCGCGTCGAGCTGTTGGACGCGGCCGAACGCCTCTTCCTGCGGAAGGGCGTGGCCCAGACCAGCGTCGACGACATCACCGCGGGCGCCCAGGTCTCCAAGGGAACGTTCTACCTGTACTTCTCATCGCGGGAGGAACTGCTGGGCGCGCTTCGGGAACGCTTCATCCAGGGCTTCTGCGAGCGCGTGGACACCGCCGTGCGGCGCCGCGCGGCCCCCGGCGAAAAAGGATGGAACGCCCGCCTGCGCGCCTGGTTCGCCGCCATGCTGGATGGACTGCTCGACCAGGTCATGCTGCACGACATGCTCTTCCACGATCCGCATCCGGCCAGCCGCGAGCTCATGAAGGACAATCCCATCATCACGCAGCTCGAAACCCTGCTGGAAGCCGGCGCCGAGGCCGGCGCCTGGCGCGTGGCCGACAGCCACGCGATGGCGATCATGATGTTCCATTCCATGCACGGACTGGCCGACGATGCCGTCGCGCGCGGCTCCACGACGGGGCGGGCGCGCATCGTGCGCCGCTTGACCGATACTTTTGCCGCGGCGTTGCGCGCCTGTTGACACCACGCATCGCCGCCAATGACTCCAATACCCGCCGCCCCCGCCACGCCGATCCCGCAAACCGCTCCGGCGTTCGATTTCCGTCCCCTGCTGATCGCCTACATGACCTGCACCATGGCGATGATGGGCTTCGTCTCGGTCATCGGTCCCATCGCGCGGCTGCTGCACCTGGCGGCATGGCAGGCCGGCGCCGTCATCACCGTGGGCGGCGTGCTGTGGATGCTGCTGGCCCGGACCTGGGGCGCCGCCAGCGACCGGCTGGGCCGGCGCCGCGTGCTGCTGGCGGGCGTGGGCGGCTTCGCGGTGAGTTACTGCGCCATGTGCGCCGTCGCCATCGTCTCGCTCTACCTCCTTCCCGCGGCCAACCTGTTCTTCGCCGGCCTCGTCCTGACCCGGGGCGCGGTAGGTGCATTCTTCGCGGCCATCCCTTCGGTCAGCCAGGCCCTGGTGGCCGATCACCTCCCCGCCGAGCGGCGGGCAGCCGCCATGGCCTCGCTGGGCGCGGCCAATGCCATCGGCCTGGTGCTGGGACCGGCCGTCGTCGCGGCGCTCACGCCGCTGGGCCTGTCGCTGCCCCTTGCCCTGATCGCGGTGCTCCCCCTGCTCGGGCTGGCGCTGCTCTGGAAAGCACTGCCCGACTCGCGCCCCGCCAACGGCACCGCCACGGCGGGACTGCGCCTGGCCGACCCCAGGCTGCGCCGGCCGATGGCCGTCGCCTTTGTCGGCATGTTCTGCGTTTCCATGGCGCAGATCACCGTGGGCTTTTTCGCCATCGATCAGTTGGGCCTCGCGCCCGAGGCCGCGGCCCGCACCGCCGGCCTGGCCCTGGCGATGGTGGGCGTGGCGCTCATCGTCGCGCAGTTGGCGGTGCGCCGGCTGGGCTGGAGCACCCGACGCCTGATCCGCGCCGGCGCGCTCATCGGCGCGGCGGGTTTCGGCGCCGTTCCCTTCGCCAGCAGCGGCGTCATGCTGGAAGCCGCGTTCTTCGTCGCCGCGGCGGGCATGGGATGGATGTTTCCGGCCTTCGCCGCGATGGCATCGAACGCCGTGGCGGCGCACGAACAAGGCGCGGCCGCCGGGTCGGTGGGCGCCGCCCAGGGCCTGGGCATCGTCCTGGGGCCGCTGGTGGGCACCCTCCTGTACGAAGCCGGCCCGGGCGTCCCTTACGCGCTGGCCGCCCTCCTGCTGGTACTGGTCGCGGCCTGGCCCGCTCGGATCAGGGCCTGACGGCCCTTCCGCGCCACCCCATCGTTCTGCTACAGCCCGAACATCAGCGAACGGTGAACCGCGGCGCCCGCCATCGCGCCGTCGCCCACCGCCGCCGCCACCGAGCCGGCGGGCCGGCCCGTGTCGCCGCATGCGAACACACCCGGCACGCTCGTGGCCTTGGTCGCATCGGTCTTGATCGTGCTGCCCCACGGCCCTTCTTCCATCACGCAGCCCAGTTGCTCGGCCAGCCCCGACGACCGGACCCGGGCCGCGATGAACAGGCCGTCCAGCGCATGGGCCTTGCCGTCCCGCATGACCACCGCCACACCGTCGCCATCGAGCCGCGCCACCTTCCCCCGCACGATGGCCACGCCACGCCCGGCCAGCAGCGCGAGCTGCTGGGCATCGGGCTCGAAGGCATCGTTCAGGAACAGCGTCGTCGCGCCCCAGTCGGGCAACATCAGCGCCTGGTGCATGGACATCTCGGACAATGCCAGCACGCCGATGCGGCCCTGCTGCAACTCGTAGCCATGGCAATACGGGCAATGGAACACGTGGGTTCCCCAGCGCTGGGCGAGTCCCGGCAGATCCGGCAGCTCGTCTTTCACGCCCGTCGCCAGCACGAGACGCCGCGCCTTGCGCACCTGCGTTCCCACCGACACGGCGAACCCGTCGCCCGCCTGCGCCACCGCATCCGCGCGCGCATCCAGCCACGCCACGGTCTCGTACTTGCGCAACTGGTCCCGGGCAACGGCGGCGATGTCCGCCCCCGCTTCGCCGTCGCGTGTCAGAAAACCATGCGACAACGGGGCGTACCGGTTGCGGCGCTCGCCGGCATCGATCACGAGCACGAGGCGCCGGGCACGGGCCAGTTGCAAGCCCGCCGACAGCCCCGCGTAGCTTCCGCCGATGATGATCACGTCGTAATCCATGCGCTCTCCTTGCTTCGCCAGTTTCACGTATCTTTAAATGATACATAAAAATCCGGGACGAGGGCCCGATACCCCTTCAGGGTCCGGGGCCATCCTTATCCTGGCGTTTTCAAGGCTGCGGATGGTCCGCCAGGCCCCACGGGGCCGAGCGGCAGATCTGGTCGAATTCCCTGGCGAGGTCGGCCAGCGTCACCGCGCCCAATCGCCGGACGAGCAAGGCTTCCGCCTCTTCCAGCGCACCGGCCAGCGCGGTGTTGACGACACGTTCGACCGCGCAGTCGGGATGGACATGGTCCGCGCCGATCGCGAAGATCCTGGGCCCCCCCACCGCGCGGTGGATGTCCAGCAGCGTGACGGTGGCCAGATCGCAGTTCAGCCGCCAGCCGCCTCGATGGCCCTTCTCGGACTGCACGTAGCCCGCCTTGCGCAGGCCCGCCATGGTCCGGCGGACCACGGCGGCGTTGGTGCCCAGCATCTGGGCTATCTGGGCGGACGTCACGGACTGGCCGTCCCTGGCCATGTGCAGCAGCACGTGCAGCATCCGGGAAAGGCGGCTATCGGTTCTCACGCGTGGGTCTTGTCGGGGGCATGATCGGATTCATGCCCGGACGATAACGCATCTTTGCCACCACGCCCGCGTGGTCCTAGGCGCGGCCCTCCTGCCCGATGCCGTCCAGCTCCGCCATGGCATCTGCGGGCAGGACCAGCGCGGCGGCCGCCAGATTCTCTCGCAGATGCCCCAGCGAAGACGTCCCCGGTATCAGCAGCAGGTTGGGCGCGCGCGCCAGCAGCCAGGCGAGCGCGACCTGCATCGGCGTCGCCGCCAGCCGCTCCGCCACGCGGTCCAGGATGCCCGATTGCAGCGGCGAGAAGCCGCCCAACGGGAAGAAAGGCACGTAGGCGATGCCCTGGCTGCCCAATTGATCGATCAGCGCATCGTCCGCGCGGTGCGCCAGGTTGTAATGATTCTGCACGCATACGATGGGCGCGATGCGCCGGGCCTGGGCCACTTGCGCGGCCGTCGCATTGCTCAGGCCCAGGTGGCGGATCAGCCCCTGCCGCTGCAATTGCGCCAGCGCGGCGAACGGCGCCTCGATCGACCCTTCCGACGGCGCATGCACGTCGCCCATGATGCGCAGGTTCACCACGTCCAGCACGTCCAGGCCGAGATTGCGCAGATTGTCGTGCACGGCCCGTGTCAGCTGTTCGGGACTCTGCGCCGGGTTCCACGAGGCATCGGGCCCGCGCACCGCGCCGACCTTGGTCACGATGGTCAGGTCCCGGTAGGGATGCAGGGCTTCGCGGATCAACTGATTGGTGACGTGAGGACCGTAGAAATCGCTGGTGTCGACGTGGTCGACGCCGGCCTCGATCGCGGCGCGCAGCACGGCCAGCGCCGCGGCGCGGTCCCGGGGCGGCCCGAACACTCCCGGCCCTGCCAGTTGCATCGCGCCGTAGCCCATGCGGCGCACGGGACGGTCCCCCAGGGCAAAACTGCCCGCCTGCTTCAGATCGGTCATGGCATTTCTCCGGAAAGCGTGGATGGCTCACACTATAGACATCGCCGCGCCGATCGATAATCTGGTGTAATCAGCACAGGCCGTACGGAATTCCGCACAATGCAAGCACCGCTCCAAGACTTGTTCGCGTTCCTGGCCGTGGTTCGCGCCGGGGGCTTTCGCGAAGGCGCCCGCGCCAGCGGCTCGTCGGCTTCCAGCCTGAGCGAGGCGGTGCGGCGGCTGGAAGCCCGGCTGGGCGTCAGGCTGCTTCATCGCACCACCCGCAGCGTGACGCCGACCGAAGCCGGCGCGCGGCTGGTCGAACGGCTGGTACCCGCGCTGGGCGAAGTGGAAACCGCGCTCGACGTCGTCAACGGATTCCGCGACCGGCCTGCCGGCACCCTGCGCCTGAACGTCCCGCTCAGCGCCGCGCGCCTGGTGCTCTCTCCCCTCGTCACGCCCTTCCTGCAAGCCTATCCCGACATCAAGCTCGAGATCGTGGTCGAAGACGGTTTCGTGGACCTGCTCGCCGCCGGCTGCGACGCCGGCATCCGCTACGACGAACGACTTGAACAAGACATGATCGCGATCCCCATCGGCCCGCGCTGGCAGCGCTTCGCCACCGCCGCCGCGCCCGCCTATCTGGCGGCGCACGGCCGGCCCCGGCATCCACGCGACCTGCTCGGCCACATCTGCCTGCGCGGCCAGTTCGCCAGCGGCGCCCAGCCCGCCTGGGAATACGAACGCAAGGGGGAAGTCCTGCGCGTGGAACCCACCGGACCGCTGCTGGTCAGCCTGGGCAGCGGCGTCGATCTCGCCGTCCAGGCAGCGCGGGACGGGCTGGGCATCATCCACCTGTTCGAGGGCTGGCTGCAGCCCGACCTGGACAACGGCACGCTGGAACCCCTGCTCAAGTCCTGGTGGCGTCCGTTCACCGGCCCGTTCCTTTATTATTCCGGCCGCCGGCACCTGCCGTCGCCCCTGCGGGCCTTCATCGACTTCGTCCGCGCGCACGAAAGCGCCAGCCCGCCAACCCGAAAACCCATCCCACGATGACCACGATGCCCATCGACACGCCTCCGCCCCCTCCAGGCCGCGACGACTCGCGCCGCAGCGACGGCGCATGGCGGGTCTTCCTGATCTTCCTGCGGCTGGGGCTGACCTCGTTCGGCGGCCCTGTCGCGCACCTGGGCTATTTCCGCGCCGAATTCGTCGAGCGCCGCCGCTGGCTGGACGACCGCAGCTATTCGGACCTCGTGGCCTTGTGCCAATTCCTGCCGGGGCCGGCCAGCAGCCAGGTCGGCATGGCGCTGGGGCTGCGGCGCGCCGGGTGGCCCGGCCTGCTCGCCGCGTGGTCGGGCTTTACCCTGCCTTCGGCCCTCGTCCTGGTCCTGTTCGCCTACGGCATGGCCGGCTACCGCGACATGGCCGCCTCCGGCTGGGTGCACGGCTTGAAGATCGTGGCCGTGGCGGTGGTCGCGCAGGCGGTCTGGGGCATGGCCCGGTCGCTGTGTCCCGACCGGACGCGGGCGGGGCTGGCCATGCTGGCCGCGCTGGCGACACTGGCTGCCCCCTCGGCTGCGGGACAGGTCGCCACCATCGCGGCCTGCGGCCTCCTCGGCCGGTGGTTGCTGGACCTGCCCGCGCCTGCCCCGGCTCCCGCCCATCCCTACCCGATCTCCCCCCGTGCCGGTGTCGCGGCCCTGTCGCTGTTCGCGCTGCCGCTGGCCCTGCTGCCGGCCTGGGCCGCCGCGAGTGCGTCCGCGCTCGTCGCGTTCTTCGATGGCGTCTATCGCGCCGGCGCGCTGGTCTTCGGCGGCGGGCACGTGGTCCTGCCGCTGCTGCAAGCCACGGTCGTGCCCACCGGCCTCGTCGACAATGCGGATTTCCTCGCGGGCTACGGCGCGGCGCAGGCCGTGCCCGGGCCGCTGTTCACCTTCGCCGCCTATCTGGGTGCCGTGGCGCAGGGGCCGCTGCATGGCTGGGCCGGCGGCCTGGCCGCGCTGGCCGCGATTTTCCTGCCCGCGCTGCTGGTGCTCGTGGGCGTATTGCCTTTCTGGGAGCGCCTGCGCCAGCGGCGCGACATCCAGACCGCATTGGCGGGCGTCAACGCGGGCGTGGTCGGCATCCTGCTGGCGGCCCTTTACGATCCTGTCTGGACCAGCGCCATCCAGGGCCGCGCCGATTTCGCGCTGGCGCTGGCCGCCTTCGGGCTGCTGGTCGTGGGCCGCGTGCCGCCCGTCGCGGTCGTGGCGCTGGCGGCACTGGGAGGCTGGCTGCTGGCGGGCTGAGGGCCCGGGGTCAGGTCCCCGCTGGCTGCCCCCCTTCCATCGCCACGCGCACCGGCGGTGCCTCGCCCTGCTTGTCCTGCCCGAAATAGACCACCATGTGCGGGTAAGGCAACTCGATGCCGGCGGCGTGGAAATGCTGCTTCACCAGGCGGTTGTAGCCTCGCTGCACCGCCCACTGCATGCCCGGCCGGGTCTTGATCAACACGCGTATGGTCACGCCCTTCTCGTTGACGGCCGTGACGCCCGGAATACTGATCTCCTCCAGGATTTCCGGCGCCAGCACCTCGTCGGTCATCAGCTCCGCAAAGGCATTGCGCAGGTGCTGCATGGCGTCGTCGACGCTTTCCCGGTGCGAGACCGTGTATTCGCCCAGGTGGTAGGAGAAGTCCCGCATATGGTTGGACACCACGTCCACCGACGAGAACGGCACCAGGTGGTAGCCGCCGTCCAGGGTCCTGATGCCCACCGAGCGAATGGTCATCTTCTCGACCGTGCCGAATACGCCGGCCACCTGGACGACGTCGTTCTCGTTCATGCCGTTCTCGAGCTGGATGAAAACGCCGGTGATGATGTCCTGGACGAGCTTCTGCGCGCCAAAGCCCACGGCAAGCCCGACCACGCCGGCGCCCGCGATCAGAGGCGCCACGTCGATGCCGATCTGCGACAACACCACCATGACCGTCATGGCCACGATCACGATCAACGCCGCATTGCGGAACAGCGACAACAGGGTCTTCTCGCGCGCGGTAGGCATGCGTCCACCCTCGCGCAGATTCAGCCTGTGCTCGATGATGCTGGCCACCACCGTCCACGCCAGCGCCGCCGCCAGCAGCACGATGGCCACGTTCACCGCCACGCCTATCGCCGCCGCGCCGGCATCCGAGGCGATCCAGCGCGACAGGTTGAACGCACGCCAGGCATCCAGTACCAGCAGCACCACCACGATGCGGACCGCCCAGCCCGCGAAGCGGATTGTCGCCGGCACATAGGAATTCAGGCGGCTCTCCAGCATGGGCAGGCGGGCGCGCAACTCGTCGGAAACGCGGACAGGCCTGGCCAGCAGCGCGTTCAGCAGCACGATGACCAGGCTGCCCAGGCCCGTGGCCAGCAAGGTCTGCAGCGTGGCCGCCACCATGAAGGGCAGCGCGTTGGCGGGATCGATCTGGCTGACCACCAGCAGCACGGTGAAATACCCGATGCCCAGCCAGTGCCAGACCCGCGCCAGCAGGCGCGGCGAGGTACCCAGGAAAGTCGTCCTGCGGGAGCCGCTGTGCTCCAGCCTCTCGCGCACCCGCTGGCGGTTGCGCCAGATCACGCCCACCGCATAGACGTAGACCCCCAGCATGATCACCAGCGCGGCCAGCCGGCCCAGCGCGGGAGACAGGGCCGCCGCCAGCACCGGGTCGACCAGCATGGTGCCGTAGCCCGCCGCCATGACCAGCACGATCAGCCAGCGGTTCCAATACCGGGCCATCTCGTTCGACATGGGCAGGAGACGCAGATGCGGATAGCGCGTCGAGAACACGGTACGAACCAGGACCTTGGTGATCTCGACCGCCAGGAAGGCCTTCAGGAACACAGCCACCAGCGGGTCGACGGCAACGCCCTCCGGCCCGCCCCGGACGCCGGCCGCATACGCCGCCGCGGCGGCAAGCACCACCACCAGCGCATCGATGACCACCGCGCCGATGATCGCGCCCGCCCGCCGGTACAAGACCGGCATGCCCAAGGGCGTGTCGGCCCGGGGCGATGCCGTCGCGTCCCATCCCAGGCCGGCCACCCAATCGTCGATACGCCGATAGATCCACAACGCCACCAGCCGCAGCAAGACAAAGGCGACGATGGCCGTCACGACCGACATGGCCAGCGGTTGCAAGGCCCGCGCCTCGTCGCTATCCATGGACGGGCCATCGCCCGCGGCCATGGCCCGCAGGTCCGCGGTACCCTGCCCCAGGTCGGACACCAGGCTGGACAGGAAGCGCTGCGTGCCATCCGCCAGCCGCGCGCGCAGCGTCGGCGGCTCGTGCCCCGGCGGCGCCTCGGCGGCGGCCCCACCTTTCTTGGCCGAGGATGCGGAGTCATGCGCGCGCAGTTGGTCGATCAGCGCCTGCCGGCTGGCCGGGTTTTCCAGCAAGTCCGCCAGCGCGGCCGGCGTGGGCGCCGGTGCCGCGGCGGCCGCCGCGGCCACTGCCGCGCGAGCCGACACCAGTGTCGCCAGCAGCAGTATCAGGAATGCGAGGTGGGTCAACCAGGGCTTCGACAGCCTGCGACGGCTCAGCGAGACGTCGCGGTGGGATTGCAGGGGAAGCGTGCATGCCGTCGTTGCGAGTCGAACCACTAGGGGGTCTCCTGGAGGGAAGAAACGGTAAAAGACGCGGGCTGGCGCCCGCTCATGACGCAACAGGGTAAAACACCCGGGGGCCGCAGACAAATCGCCACGCCCAGGCCGGCCGCGCGAAAACCGGCCGGCCCTCGTGCCGGCTACGCCCCGGCCAGGGTGTTCTTGTGGATCATGCCGGCCTTCATGATGAGCATCATGTTCCGGTCCGGATCGCCGATGAGATCGATGTTCCGCAGCGGATCGCCGTCTAGCACCAGCAGGTCGGCGTGGGCGCCTGCCTCGATCACGCCCAGCCTGCCGGGGTAGGGATTGCGCGGCCCCGACAGGGCCAGCAGTTCGGCGCTGAGGCTGGTGGCCATGCGCAGCACCTCGGCGGCATCGATCCAGCGCGCGAGTTTGGCAAGCTGCCTGCCCTGGCCCGCGGTGCCGGCCGGGTTGAACAGGATGTCGGTTCCCCAGGCCATCCTGACCTTGTGCTTCTGCCCCCATTCGAAGCAGCGCACGGTACCTTCGGCGATCATCTTGCGCTGGGCCTGCGCCGCGGGGCTGCCATGCGGATTGGCATCCTCGTCGGCCAGGAAGGGCTGGATGCTCCACCACGCGCCCTGGTCGGCCATGCGCCGCACGGTGTCCTCGTCCGCCAACTGGCCATGTTCGATGGATTTCACGCCGCACGCCAGCGCGCGCCGGATGCCCGCGGGCGTATAGACATGGGCGCAGACATAGGTGCCCCAATCGGCGGCCGCCGCCACCGCGGCCCGCATCTCCGCCTCGGAATACTGGATGCTGTCCAGGGGATCGAAATCCGACGATACGCCGCCGCCCGCCATGATCTTGATCTGGCTCGCCCCCAGCATCAATTGTTCGCGCACGCGCCGCAGGACCTCGGCCTCGCCGTCGGCAATGGCCGAGATGCCCGCCTGTTCGGCCGTGCTGAGCGTGGTACCCGCCGTTCGCGGCAGGTCCGAACGCTGGCGGAAGTCCCCGTGTCCGGACGTCTGCGAGATCATTGCCCCGCTGGGATAGATGCGCGGCCCGGGCAGGCGCCCCTCGTCGATCGCGCGCTTCAGCGCGAAGGCCGGCCCGCCCACGTCGCGTATCGTGGTGAAACCGCGCATCACCGTGCGCTCGGCCTCTTGCGCCGCGACCAGATGCACATAGGGAATGTCGGCGGTCAGCGCGACCAGTTGCGGAATGCCGGCCAGGATCGCGTGCCAGTGCGCATCGATCAGGCCCGGCATCAGCGTGCGGCCGCCGCAATCGATGACGTCGGCCCCGGCCACCGGCTCCGAGGCCGGCGGCATGGCCTTGATCATCGCGCCCTCGACCAGCACGCCGCGGCCCTCGATCAGCCGGCCTCCCCGGCCGTCGAAAATCCGCGCGTTCCGCAGCAGCACGGGGCGGCCCGCCGGTTGCGCGAAGGCGGGCGCCGCCAGCCCCAGGGCCGGCGCGGCCAGGCTCGCGGCGATGCCACACAGGACCGAGCGCCGGGTCATTCCCTGGTCGATGCGCCGGAACAGGCCGAGCGCGTCGGGACCATGGCAGGCGCAGCGCAGGCCATGGGCGATGTTGTGCCTGGGCGGACGAGACGGCATGGGATTTCCTCCAAGAGCGAGACGCGTTGCATGGTTGCCCCCGCCCGCCGGCGAATTCCGGCGCAAGGAGCGGAGTGTCGACGATCGCGCGGTGGACGTAGACTGGACCGATCCCCGTCAACCGGACGCACGCGATGCACACCTTATCCTGCTCCCCGCCCCGCCACAACTTCCCGGCACTGGACACCCCCGCCGCGCCGCCGGCCGTCCACCACGACTGGCAGGCCGTCGAGCAGGCGCTGGGCGAGCAAGGACATGCCGTCCTGCCCGCGCTGCTCGATCCGGCCGGATGCGCGCGGCTTGCCGCGCTCTACCGCCAGGACGCGCTGTTCCGCAGCCGCATCGTGATGAGCCGCCACGGATTCGGCCGCGGCGAATACAAGTACTTCGCCTATCCCCTGCCTTCCCCGCTGCACGATCTGCGTCATGCGCTGTATCCGCGGCTGGCGCCCATCGCCAACCGCTGGAGCCGCCTGATGAAGCAGGATACGCGGTACCCCGACGATCTGGACACCTTCCTGGCACGCTGCCACGAGGCCGGCCAGCTCCGCCCGACGCCGCTCATCCTGGAATACGGCGCCGGCGACTACAATTGCCTGCACCAGGATCTCTACGGTGAACGGGTCTTCCCGCTACAGGTGGCCATCCTGCTGTCCGAGCCGGGACGCGACTTCACCGGCGGCGAATTCGTCATGACGGAAACCGCCAGCGACGGCCAGCGCGCCGACGTCATCGCGCTGCGCCAGGGCGACGCGGTGGTATTCGCCGTCAACCAGCGGCCCGCGCCGGGCCGGCGCGGCGGCGTACGCAAGGTGGCGATGCGCCACGGCGTCAGCCGGATCCACAGCGGCAGGCGGTACACCGTGGGGCTGATATTCCACGACGCGCGCTAGCGCAGGACCATGCAGACACTCGACCTCTTCTCCGACCCGGCCTCTGGCCAGCCCGAGCCCATGGGACCGCGGGCGTTCCTGCTGCGCGGCTTCGCCCTGCCCCGCGTCGACCAATTGCTGCCCGCCATCGCCGGTGTCGCCGAGGCCGCGCCGTTCCGCCAGATGGTGACGCCCGGCGGCTTCACCATGTCGGTCGCGCTGACCAACTGCGGCGCGCTGGGCTGGACAACCGACCGCCACGGCTACCGGTATTCGCGCACCGACCCGGCCACCGGCCTTCCCTGGCCCGCCATGCCGGCGGTCTTCGCCACGCTGGCCCGGGAAGCCGCCGACGCCGCGGGCTTCCCGGGCTTCGAACCCGACGCCTGCCTGATCAACCGCTACCTGCCCGGCGCGCGGATGTCATTGCATCAGGACAAGAACGAACGCGACTTCGACGCCCCCATCGTCTCGGTGTCCCTGGGCATGCCGGCGGTCTTCCTGTTCGGCGGCCACCAGCGCTCGGACAAGGCGGCCCGGCTCGAACTTCATCACGGCGACATCGCGGTCTGGGGCGGCCCGGACCGCCTGCGCTACCACGGCGTGATGCCGCTGGCCGGCGTCCCCCATCCGGTCCTGGGCAGCCAGCGCGTCAACTTCACGTTCAGGAAGGCGGGGTGAGTCGCGCCGGAATTCGCGCGCAAGAAACGGAGCGCTTGCGCCCGGACTATTCTCTATCCTGAGGCCATGACCACGAACACCGGAACATCCTCCATGGATACGCGCCTTCCGCCACCAGCCGACTACGCCACCGACGACGCCCGCTGGCGGGCGGTCCAGGCGCGCGACGCCGGCGCCGATCCCCATTTCGTCTATGCCGTGCGCACGACCGGCGTGTACTGCCGCCCCGGTTCCCGGGCGCGGCTGCCCCGCCGCGCCAACGTTGAATTTTTCGACTCGCCGCGGGACGCCGAGGCGGCCGGCTACCGCGCCAGCCGGCGGCTGCGGGACGGACCCGATGCCGCCCGCGAACGCGCGGCGCTGATCGCCCGTGCCTGCCAGCTGATCGAAAGCGCCGAAACGCCCCCCGGCCTCGCGGAGCTGGCCGCCCAGGCGGGCATGAGCCCCTACCACTTCCACCGCGTATTCAAGGCGGAAACCGGCCTGACGCCCAAGGCCTACGCGTCGGCCCGGCGCGCCCGTCGGTTGCGCGAGGAACTGGGCGAGCCCGACGCCTCGGTCACCGATGCCATCTACGAGGCGGGATTCAATTCCAACAGCCGGTTCTACGAAACGTCCGACCAGTTGCTGGGCATGCGGGCGCGCGACTACCGCGCCGGGGGCGCGGGCGCCGTCATCCGCTTCGCGGTGGGCCAGTGTTCGCTCGGCGCCATCCTGGTCGCGCAAAGCCAGCGCGGCATCTGCGCCATCCTGCTGGGCGACGATCCCGAAACATTGGTACGCGACCTGCAGGACCAATTTCCCAAGGCCACGCTGATCGGTGGCGACGCGGATTTCGAACAACTGGTGGCCCAGGTGGTCGGGTTCATCGAAGCCCCTTCGATCGGACTGAACCTGCCGCTGGACGTGCGCGGCACCGCCTTCCAGGAACGCGTCTGGCAGGCCCTGCGCGAGATCCCGCCGGGCCGGACCGCCAGCTACGCCGAGATCGCACAGCGCATCGGCGCGCCCCGGGCCGTGCGTGCCGTCGCCCAGGCCTGCGGCGCCAACCGCATCGCCGTGGCCATCCCGTGCCACCGGGTCATCCGGCGCGACGGCGACCTGTCAGGCTACCGCTGGGGCGTGGACCGCAAACGCGCGCTGCTCGGCCGCGAAGGGAAATGACGGCGCGGTCCTAGCGCACCGGCAAGAAAGAGAACAGCATCAGGTTCTGCGCGTAGTTGATGCCCAACCGGCGCGAATTCTCGCCCAGCAGATTGGCGATCAGGTCCAGGCGGCCGATGACCGCGCCGAACTCGCGCTCGAAGCTCAGGTTGACCTGCTTGTCCGTCCACTCGTTGGCCAGCAGCAGCGGCTCGCCCTTGGCATCACGCCGGGTGCCCAGCAGCCAGGCCGCCGCCTCGACATTGCGGGCCGCGTTGTAGACCCTGCCGCCGTCCAGCAGGTCGAAGGCGTAGAAACGCGTCTTGCCGTCGTGCGCCGCGACGATGGTGTCGGCCATCCCGTAGATGAACGCGGCGACGCGGTCGCCCGTATAGGCAGGATCGAGCGACACCGCCAGGATCTCGACGTCGCCCAGTCCCTGGAGCCCGGCGGGGGGCGTGCGGGCATCGATGGACCGCCTGACCGTCTCGGCGGCGACCTCCATCGAGGGCTTGCCCGACTTGCGCCATTCGCGCGGGTTCCGCTTGTAGAGCTTGGTCATCAGCGCCATCAGGCTCGACAGGTTGTCGCGCATGGCGATGGTCAGGGTCCGGTTGAAGTCGGTCTGCATCATCTGGTCCGAGGACATGTCCTCGGTACCCCGCGACTCGTAGCCGGGGCGGGGCATCGCGGTGTACTGGGCACAGCCGGCCAGAAGGGAAAAAGCCACCGCCGCCGCGCCCGCCATCCTGAACCTGGTCATGCGGGATCCGTTCGTCGCGTTGCCGGGAGGATAACCCAACGCGCGGCGATTTCCGCGCCGTTGTGAAACAGGTTTTCACAACAATGGTGAACGGATCACGCGGGACCACGGACTCTCGATCGGAGAAATGCGCATGATGCGCAAGCCTCCTGTTAAAAGACCGGACGACAGGCATGAGCATGCGGCGCGAGCATCATCATGCCCGCCATTCACTACTCTTGCTGTATCCCCGCTTCGCGCACGACCCTCGCCCACGCCGGCAGCTCTTCCTTCAGGATGGCGCTGACTTCCTCCGGCGTGCTCGGCGTGATTTCGATGCCAAATGCCTTCCCTTGCTCATGAGTGGCCGGCTGGCGCAGGAAATCCGCGACTTCAAGATTGATGCGGTCGATGATCGGCCTGGGGGTTCCCGCCGGCGCGAACAGGCCAACCCAGATCGATACCCCGAAACCGGGGATGGTCTCGTTGAGCGTAGGCAACTCCGGCATCGCCTCGGTACGCTTGGCACTGGTCGCGCCCAGCACGCGCAGATTGCCGGCCTTGGCCATGGGCAAGGCCGAAGCACCGCCCTCGAACATCATGTCGACCTGCCCGCCGCGCAAATCGGTGATGGCCGGCGCGCTTCCCTTATAAGGCACGTGCAGGATATTCGTGCCGGTGCTGACCTTGAACATCTCGGCGGTGAAATGATGACCGCTGCCATGGCCGGTGGAGGCATAGGTCAACTTGCCCGGTTTCGCCTTGGCCAGCGCGATCAACTCCCCGACCGTTCTGGCGGGAACCGAATTGTTCACCACCAGGTAGAAAGGTGTTCGGAACAACAAACCGACGGGAGAAAAATCAGCGACCGGATCGTACGGCACGCTCTTCTTCGACACGACATTCAAGACCATGGCGCTTTGCGCCCCGACAAAGAACGTATAGCCATCCGGCGCGGCCTTGGCCACCGCCTCGGCGCCAATAGCCTGGCTGGCGCCCGGCTTGTTCTCGACCACGATTTGCCTGCCTAGGCGCGCCGATAGATGCCTGGCCATCGAGCGTGTAAAGGTATCGACGAGTCCGCCCGCGGTCTGGGCCACGACGAAAGTAAGCGGCCGGGTCGGATAACCGGCTTCGGCAGTGCCTTGCGCCCACGCTCCCGCCGGTACGAACGGCGTCAACGCCGACGCCAGAAATAAAATGCTGGTACGGGATCCATTCGAAGATTTTTTCTCGATGCATGCCATGGCGACTCCCCCTTTTTTAATTTGATTTTCGGCTGGGAATCATACGTGGATTAGCGCGATGCATTATTCGCTTTGTTCGATCAAGAGATAGAGTTTATTTGTTTCCCCACCCGGCGTTTACCCGCTTTAATTTCCCGGCCCCGGCCCGCATCGAGCCGGCAGATTCGGTAATCAGACAATCCAGGCATGCGATCGCAGAAACCCATGAACACCGACGAGAAATCCGCAATTCAATCGGCGGCCGATGCCGCGGCGGCCGCGTCTCGGCACCTGCCCGTCAACGAGCGCGCGGATGCCATCGAGTACGCCATGGCGGAAGCCTTGGAAAAAACCGCGGTCAAATCGACCATTTACACCTCGGGCGAATGGGACCCCACCGCGCCCCGTCCCCGGGCCTATGTCCCCGGCGAACATCTGCTGATGGACGAAGATCCCCGCTTGCAGAAAATGCCGGCCAAACCGACGTTGTCCGATTTTTTCGAAAAACGCTTCCGCCCGGCGAAACAGCATTTATTGCAGAGCGCCGCGCTTGCCAAAGAAGCTGGACACGATGAGAAAGTCATTCTGGCCTGTCTGCTGCATGACATATCCGTCGTCGGCTTCATCCAGTCCGACCATGGCTACTGGGGGGCGCAGATGGTCGAGCCCTACGTCGACGAAGAAATCGCGTGGGCCATCCGCTACCATCAGGCATTGAGATTCTTTCCGGACCCCGAGGTCGGCTACGAATATCCCGAGTTGTATGTCAAGTATTTCGGCCGTGGTTATGTACCGTCCACCGCGATGCAGGAAGCCCACGCCTACGCGCGCAAGCACAAGTGGTACATGACCGCGCGCCTGATCACCATCAACGACATCTACTCCTTCGACGACAGGAAAACCGTCGAGCTGGAAGAATTCACCGACATCATCGGCAGGAATTTCCGCCAGCCCAAGGAAGGCCTCGGCAACGACCACAGCAGTTCGGCGCATATGTGGCGCACCATCATTGCGCCGACTCGATTCCTATAGGGCATCCGGCCGGCCGCGCAGCCTCCCATCCTGCCCGCATGCCCCGCAACAGACGAGGAGACACGCTGAATCCGCGCTCATCCCGAAACTAGGTGGTGGCCACCAGCAGTTCCTCGGCATTGGCCGGCGGACGCAGGCCATCCGCGCGGTCTGAAAAATACCGCCGTGCCAGTTCGTCGGCCGAAACGTGCCGCGCCTCCTTGAACCCCTGCCCGCGGGCCAGGTCCAGGATCTCCATCGGCCGGAAGAAACTCAAGAACGGCGTCCCGCTCGCGCGCGCGCCTTTCTCCGCCATTTCCAGGCCGGGACGCACCTCGGCGTCGGCCATGCCCAGCGGCAACAGGAACGTCATCGCGAACGTGGACCCGGACGCCAGCGTCGCGATCTGGCGCAGCGTGGCGGCATTGGCCTCTTTCGTCAGATACATGCTGACCCCCGTGGACACCACGACCGCGGGCTTGCCGCCATCGAAACCGGCCGCCGTCAACCTGCCCCACCAGGACTCCCCGGCCTCGAAATCCACCGGCACGAAACGTAGCCAGTCCGGCACGCCCAACCCCAGTTCGAGCAGCCGCCGGCGCTTCCACGCCTGCGGCCCTGGCCGGTCGATCTCGAACACCCGCAGCCGCGCCGCCACGTCCGGCCGGCGCTGCGCGAAACTGTCCAGTCCGGCTCCCAGGATGACGTACTGTTCCAGCCCACGGCCCGCCTGTTCGGCCACCAGGTCCTCGATGAAACGGGCCCGGGCCACGATGGACGCGCGGAAAGGCCGGGTGAACCCCTGGTCCATGTCCCCGCGGCGCTGCCAGCCCGGCTCCGGATCCAGCAGGCGCAGGCCGATCTCGTCGTCCAGTACGTGCGGCGGCGCGTCGACCTCGACATGCAGGGCGCGCCACAAGGCCACCCGCGCCGCGGTGCTGTCGGGTGCCACATCCCGTTCGTTGTTCATGTTCTCCACCCTCTTGCGCGACCATCGCGGCCTTGTTTGCTAGATTACTGGCAACCTGGGAATTCCGCTCCGATCCCGTCAACCTCCGCATCTGCCTGCTCGCCCTGCGCAACCTGCCGGTCACCGGGCAGGCCCGGCCCGGGACGTCGACGCCGGGCCGCCATCGCGCAAGCGCATCGTGATCGCCGCGCCCAGCGCCGCCGCCATCCCGCCCACCAGGAATACCTGGGCATGGCCGAAGTGATCGGCGATCCACCCTGCAAGCGGCCCGGTCACCCCGTAGGCCAGATCCTGGAACGCGGCAAAACCGCCTATGGCGGTCCCGCGCAAATGCATCGGCACACGCCGGACCGCTTCCAGCCCCATTGCCGGGAACACCATCGAGCATCCCATGCCCGTCAGCAGCGCGCCCGCCATCGCGACCTCCGGCCCCGGGGCCAGCCAGAGCAGCGCCTGCCCCACCGCCTCCACCAGCAGCGACGCCAGCGCCACCGGCACGCCGCCGATGCGATCGGGCAGGGAACCGAACAATATCCGGACCGCGACGAACCCCAGGCCGAAGCACGTCAGCCCATAGCCGGCGCCTTCCCAACCCTGCGCGAGGAAATACAACGGGAAGAACGCGCCCAACGCGGCGAAACCTATGCCTTGCAAGCCGACCACGACACCGGGCCGCCAGATGCGCCCGAGCACCTGCGCGAACGGCGGACGCCGGCCCGCCTGCGCCGGCACCGCGGGCGCGAGCGGCCACAGCATCAGCGCGCCCAGCAGCGGCAGCGCGATGCAGATCGCCATCAGGCCCGGGAATCCCCGCTCCTGCAACAGCCACAACCCCAGCGGACCGCCAGCCGCGAACGCGCCGTACATGCCCATGCCGAACACGGCCATTACCAGCCCGGAACGCGCCGGCCCCATCATGGCCATGCTCCAGGCCAGCATGCCGACCAGAGCGAGACTCTCGCCCAGGCCCAGCAGCAGCCGGCCCGCGAGCAGGAGCGCATAGGACACCATGCCATGGCCCAGCATCGGCAGTGATGATGCCAGGCATAGCAGCGCGGCCAACGCATACAGGGCCAGTCCGCGGAACATGCCCGACTTGCCGCCGCGCTCGTCGGCCAGCCGGCCCGCCCAGCCACGGCTCAGAATGGTGGAAAGAAACGCGATGCCAACGGCCAGGCCCGAGGCAACATTGCCCATGCCCAGCGTGTGCGAGACATGCACCGCCACGGCCGGCATCGCCATGGCCACGGCCAGATAGCTCAGGAACAGCGCCGTGGTCATCCAGACCAGCCGGCGCAAGGGGGAATACTGCAGGACGTTCGACATCGACCGCCGCTCCTTGGGAGTCAGGGCGGCACGGCGCGGAGGGATGGAGGGGAACGATGAACGACGCAGCGCCAACGCACACCGCCAGCCGGCCACGGGTGCCGCTGGTGATGCGTTGGTTGACGTAAACGCTTACGGCTGCGTCCGAAAAAACACGGAAGGACGCGTGCGATGGGTATCTTATCCCTTCCCCGTGCCTGCCGGCAACGACATGCCAGGACCCGCCGGGATTCTTGCCTGGAATTCAAATGTCTTTGGCCGGCGATGGGCTTTATCCACCCACGCAAAGCCGGCAGAATGCAAGGCATCTCACGCCATCCAGGAGTTTTCCATGAGCATCCCTTCCTTCGGCGTCGGCACTTTCCGCCTGACCGGCCAGACCGTCATCGACTCGGTGAGCAATGCCCTGGAACTGGGCTACCGCGCCATCGACACCGCGCAGATCTACGGTAATGAGGCCGAGGTCGGCCAGGCGGTTGCCCAGAGCGGCGTCAAGCGCGCCGACCTCTTCCTGACCACCAAGATCTGGACCGACAACTACGCCCGGGACAAGCTCGCGCCCAGCCTGCGCGGCAGCCTGGACAAACTGCGCACCGACTACGTGGACCTGACCCTGATCCACTGGCCGGCGCCGGGCAACGGCGTCGAGCTGCACGAAACCATGACGGCGCTGGCCGAGGCCAGGGCGCTGGGCCTGACCCGGCAGATCGGCATCTCCAACTTCAACATCGCGCTGACGAAGGAAGCCATCGCGGCGGTCGGCAAGGACCAGATCGCCACCAACCAGATCGAGCTCAGTCCCTACCTGCAGAACCGCAAGCTGACCGCGTTCCTGAAGGAACAAGGCATTACCGTGACGTCCTACATGACGCTGGCCTACGGCAAAGTGCTGAAGGATCCGGTACTGGCCGCGATCGCCGCCAGGCACCATGCCACCGTCGCGCAAGTCGCGCTGGCCTGGGCGCTGCAACTCGGCTATGCGGTGATCCCCTCTTCCACCAGGCGCGAGAACCTGGCCAGCAACCTGCTCGCCCGCGACCTCGCGCTCGATGCCGACGACATGGCACGGATCGCCGCGCTGGAACACAATGGCCGCGAAGTCGATCCCCAGGGGCTCGCGCCCGAGTGGGACTAAGGGCAACGCCGCGTATCCGCGGCCGCCCGATTGCACGATACGGCGAAGGTTCACATATACAATTGAGGCCATTTTCTTTCCCAGCCTCATGCAGAACGTCGCCAACCCGTCATCTCGGCAACCGGGCACCCGGGACGTCCGCGTCCTGGCCCGCGGACTCACGATACTCTCCGCTTTCGAGCCGGAGAACGGCTGGTTGACCAACTCCGAACTGGCCGCGCTCACCGGCCTGCCCAAGCCCACCGTCTCGCGGCTGACCTCCAATCTGCTCGAGGCGGGCTACCTGGAATATTCGGCCCAGCGGGCCGCCTACCGCCTGGGCATGCCGGTCCTCGCGCTGGGTTTCGCCGCGGCCTCCCACAGCGATTTCGTCGTGCTGGCCCGGCCGCTGATGCAACAGTTCGCCGACGAGCACCGCGTCTCGGTGGTCCTGGCCTCCCCCGACGCCAGCAGCATGGTCTGCAACGAGGTCGCCCATAGCCGCGAGATGCTGTTCACGCTGCGCGTGCGCGCGGGCTCGCGCCTGCGCATCGACCGCTCGGCCTTGGGCAGGGCACTGGTCGGCGCCATGGGCGATGCCGAGCGCCTGGCCTATCTCGAGAAGCTCAGCGTTGCCGATCCGTCGGCCTGGGAGCCGCTGAACCGGGAAGTGCCTCATGCCATCGCCCAGATGGCCAGCCAGGGCTATTGCGTGGCGGCGGGCACGCTGGAGGAAGGAACCAACGGCGTAGCGCTCGTGATCGACACCCCCGAGGGGCCGCACACCTATGCGCTGGGCTGCGCCGCGCCCTCGAACGCACTGGCGATCACGCGGCTCAAGCAGGAAGTCGCCCCGGGGCTGCTGGCGCTCAAGGCCAGGCTGGAAGCCGAGCTCAGCGCCGGCCAGGCGGAGTAGGCATGGTCAGGACCCGCCAACCGGCTACCGAGCCGTCCCAGGCCACCGACATCCAGGTCGACTCGCTGCGCCGGGGCCTGGAGATCCTCCGGCTGTTCGACGTGCGCCACCGCCGCCTGTCGCTGGACGACATCTCGAACAGGCTCGGCCTGACCCGAGCGACCACCGACAAGCTCGTCCAGACCCTGCTGAACCACCATTTCCTGCAATCGCTGGGCAACGACGTCTACCAGCCGCATGTCGCCTGCCTGGCGCTGGGACGCGCGGTCAAGCGCCGCCTGCCCACCGCCCAGGCGGCACGGCCGCTGATGCTCGAACTGTCCCAGCGCCATGGCGTCCACGTGACGCTGACCACGCGCGACCGGCTGCACATGCTGGTGGTCGAGCACTGCGTTCCCTCGGGCAAGGTCCGCCTGGGGCTGACCACCGGTTCGCGCTTCTCCATGGTCGCGTCCGCGTCCGGGCGCGCCTACCTGTGGGGGCAACCCGAGGAACAGCGCCGCGTCCTGCTGGCCCAGATCGAGGACGAGGCCGGCGCGGGCATGCGGCGGCAGATCGCCGACACCCACGCGGCCTTCCAGGAACTGGACAGGAACGGCTGGTGCTATCTGGCCTCGCCGGTCGCCAACCAGACCGCCTCCATCGCCACGCCGGTGCACGCCGGTGCCAGCGTGGAGTTCGCCCTGGCGGCCATGGCCGTGGGCGCCAGCCTGACGGAAAAAAACCTGCGCCAGCAGGTGGCGCCCGAACTCTTCGCCGTGGCCCAGCGCATCGCCCTCGAGAAAGACGCCGGCCGCTAGGGTCCTGCCCGGCGTCCCTCGTCCAGCGAACCCAGCGCGTCGCGCACCGCCTGGAGATGTTCCTCCGAAGCGTGGGCGATGGCCTGGAACGCGGCCACGACGTCCAGGTGGGTCGCCAGGGTATGTTGCTCCGCATCGCGCAACAGGCGCTTGTGCATGCGCATGGCCTGCGCGGGATGCCGGGCGATGCGGCGGGCCAGGCCATCGGCCCGTGCGCGCAGTTCGTCGTCGGGCACGACATCCGACACCAGGCCGATGCGCAGGGCCTCGTCGGCATCGATGGGGTCGGCCGTGAAGGCCAGCTCCATGGCCTTGGACCGGCCGACCAGGCGGGGAAGCATCCACGCCCCGCCGTCTCCCGCGACGATACCCAGCCGCGCGAAGCTGACCGAGAAACGCGCGCTGCGCGCCGCGACGCGTATGTCGCAGAAGCAGGCAAGATCGCACCCCGCGCCATAGGCCGGCCCGTTGACCGCGGCGATGACGGGGATCTCCGTCTCGCTCAGGGCCAGCGGCACCTGATGCACCGTGTCACGGTAGCGCGCCTGCACCTGGGCCACGGAACCGGCCGAGAACATGTCGCGCCGCGCCATCTGCCTCAGGTCGCCGCCCGCGCAGAACGCCCTGCCCTGGCCGGTGATGACCAGCACGCGCGCGGCGGGATCCGCATTGGCGCGGCGGATGTGGCCGGCCAGCTCCAGGAATTGCCCGGTGCTGGAAAAACGGTTCAGCGTGTCGGGATGGCTGAGCGTCAGGGTGACGACGCCGTCCTGGTCCTCGCGCTGGACGAACCCCTGGCCCGCGGTCATGGCTAGGCTCCGATCCAGCGCGGCGGGCGCTTTTCGGCGAAGGCGCGCGGGCCCTCGACGGCATCCGCGCTGGCATAGACGCGCTCGTGGAACTTGCAGGCCGCCTCGAAGCCGCGATCGCACCCCAGGTCCATCGCCGCCCCCACGCTCTTCTTGGCCGCCCATACGGTCAACGGCGCGTTGTCGGCGATCGTACGGGCGACCGCCTGTGCCCGCTCGCGCACCGCGGCGGGCGTCGCCTCCACGTAGTTGACGAACCCCAGTTGATGGAAACGTTCGATGGGATGCATGTCTCCCGTCATCATCATCTCCAGCAGGAAGGGCTGCGGCAGCATCCACAGCATCGGCACCCCCCACGGCGAACCCCGCCCCACCTTGGCCTCGGAGATACCCCCGCGCGTTCCCCGCAGGCCGACCCGGATGTCGCTGTTGGCCGCCAGGACCATGCCGCCCGCGGTGAAGTGGCCGGTCATCGCGGCGATGATGGGCTTGGACACCCGCCGCATCCGCTGGTGGAACGGATCACGCAGCAACTCCAGCATGTCCTTGCCCGATTCCGCGCGTACCCTTGCGGCTTCCTTCAGGTCCATGCCGGCCGAGAACGTCCCGCAATCGGCCGAGGTCAGCACGACCGCGCGCACGGCCTCGTCGCGGTCGACCTCGTCCCAGAGATCCAGCAGCCGTTCGCAGACCGCGATCGACAGCGCGTTGCGCTGGTCCGGCCGGTTGATGCGGATCGTGGCGATGCCGGATGCCAGCGCGTACTGCACGGGGGCTTCGGTGGGTGTCGTCATGTCAGGCCTCCTGGATACGGGAAAACGGCTCGAGGGATTGCGCCACGCTTGCCGCTCACTCGGGCCTGATGTCGGCGGCGTTGGTAAGCCTGGCGTAGTGCCGGCTTTCCTCGGCGATGTACTTGCCGAATTCGGCCGGTGCCATCGGGGGCAACAGTTCGTAGCCCACGCCGTCCACCTGCTTGCGCAGCTCGGGTTGTTCGAGCACGGCGCGGACCTCGCGATTGAGCCGGTCGATGATCTCGGGCGAGGTTCCCGTGGGCGCGAACAGGCCGTTCCAGTTGCCGATCTCGAAACCCGGCAGCACCTCCTTCATGGCGGGCACCCCGGGCAGCTTGGCCGAGCGGTCCGGCGTGATGGCCAGCGCCTTGAGCTTGCCCGTGGTCATGTAGGCAAGACCGGTCGAGAAATCGATGAACATCATCTGCGTCTGGCCGCCCAGCAGTTCGGCGATGGCCTGGCCGTAGGCCTTGTACGGAATGGCGTTGATCTCGGTCTTCGTCATCACGCGGAAGGTGCTGCCGGTGATGCGCGTGGTGCTGTTGGCGTAAGGAAAGGACAGCTTGCCGGGGTGCTCCTTGGCATATGCGATCAGCTCGGCCACCGAGTTGACCGGCACCGAGGGATTGACCACCAGCGCATGCGGCACGCCGCCCACGATGGCCACCGGCGCGAAGTCCTTCAGGCCGTCGTAGGACACCTTCTTGAAGAAATACTGGTTCGCTACCTGGGTCGTGTTCGTGCCGAACAACAGGGTGTAGCCGTCCGGCTGCGCGCGCGCGACGTACTCGCTGCCTATCATGCCCGTGGCACCCGGCCGGTTCTGGACCACCATGGACTGGCCCAGGCGCTTGCCCAGCGCTTCCGCGACGACGCGCGCCACGGCATCGGTCGGGCTGCCCGCGGCGAACGGCACGACGATCGTGACCGGCTTCTCGGGATAGGCGGCGCGGGCCGCCGGCAGCCCCTGTACGGCAAGGGCCAGGGTGCACAGGCCCATCGATAGCAAGGGTTTCATCATTTGTCTCCTGCGGGGGTGGAATCGTTCGGACGGGTCTTTACCATGCGCAGCGGCGAGTAGGTCAGCACGGTCTCGCCGCGCTGGTTGACCACGCGGTTGGCGGTGCGCACCAGGCCCCGGTCGGCCTTGCTCGTTGCCCTGGCCTCGACCACTTCGCATTCGACGTGGATGGTGTCGCCGGCATTGGTGGGCTTGTGCACCTTGATGTCCGCCTCCATGAACGCCATGCCCGTGCGCTGCATGGTGCTCTGCATCAGCAGGCCCTCGGCCATGCAGAAGACCAGCGAACCTGGCGCCGGGCGCGACCCGATGATGGACTGCGAGGCGATGTAGTCCAGGTTGGTGAACATTTCCTCCACCATGCCCACCGTCCCGATGAACAAGGTGATGTCCGCCTCGGTGATGGTCCGCCCCAGGGTGCGGAAGCGATAACCGATCTCGACATCGTCCCAATAGAACCCCATTCCCAGGACCTCCAGCCCGTTGGCGTCGGTCGTGATTGCTCTACGCATGCCTTTCTCCTCCTGGTTCGCTGACTGTTTTTCTGTTCAAAGCACGCCGGCTTCGCGCAGCGCCGCCAATTGTCCGGGGGTCACGCCCACCGACCGCAGGACCTCGTCGGTGTGCTCGCCCAGCAGCGGCGGCGCGCTTCCCGGCTCCAGCGGCGTGGCCGAGAAGCGCATGGGATTGCGCACCGTCGGCACCCGGCCATAGCGCGGATGCCACAGCTCGGCGCGCATGCCCCGCGCGACGACGTGTTCGTCGGCAAAGACCTGGTCCATGCGGTTGATGGGGCCGCCCGGCACCTGGGCGCGTTCGAGCAGCGAGGTCCAATCGGCCAGGCTGCGCGAACGCGTGACCGGTACCAGCCAGGCGTCCATCTCGGTCCGGTTGCGCACCCGGGCGGCAATGGTCGCGAAACGCGGATCGGTGCCGACCTCGGCGTGGCCCACCGCCTCGCACAGGCGACGGAACTGGGTGTCGTTTCCGACGGCAAGGACCAGATGACCGTCCGCCGCCGGATAGACGGCATACGGCGCGATGTTGGGATGGCCGCTGCCCATGCGCTGCGGCACCTGGCCGCTGACCAGGTAGTTCATCGACTGGTTCACCAGCGAGCCGACCATGCAGTCCAGCAGGCTGATGTCGATGTGCTGGCCGCCGTGGCCCCGGTCCCGGTGCTGCAAGGCGGCCAGGATGGCGGTGGTGGCGTACATGCCGGCCAGCAGGTCGGCCACCGCCACCCCCGCCCGCTGCGGCCCGCCGCCGGGCAGGTCGTCGCGCTCGCCCGTCACGCTCATCAGGCCGCCCATGCCCTGGATCAGGTAGTCGTAGCCCGCGCGATCCTTGTAGGGACCGGTCTGGCCGAAGCCGGTCACCGAGCAATAGACCAGTTGCGGATTGATCTCGCGCAGCGAGTCGTAATCGAGTCCGTATTTCTTCAGCCCGCCGACCTTGTAGTTCTCCACGAACACGTCGGCGCCCCGCGCCAGGTCCCGGACGATGCGCTGACCGCGCGCATCGGAGAAATCGACGGCCACCGATTTCTTGCCGCGGTTGCAACTCATGAAATAGGCGGCGTCGCCGTCTTCCCCCGTGCGCTCGTCGGCCAGGAACGGCGGCCCCATCTGCCGGGTGTCGTCGCCGACGCCCGGCTTTTCTATCTTGATGACCTCCGCCCCCAGGTCGGCCAGGTTCTGCGTGGCCCAGGGGCCGGCCAGGATGCGGGAAAGGTCCACGACGCGAAGGTGGCTCAGCGGCTTGTTCATGGTGGTCTCGGTGCGGCCGGCGCTCGCCGGCTCGGAATGGAAGGTCATGGCGCGGCGTCGTAGTCGACCTCGACGATGAGATCGCCCTCGCGAACGCTCTCTCCACGCGCATGGCGCAAGGCCCGCACGGTGCCAGCCTGATGGGCGGTAATGGCATGCTCCATCTTCATGGCCTCGATGATGGCCAGCGTGTCGCCGGGCTGGACCCGGTCGCCCGGACGCACCGACAGCGCCGCGACGACGCCCGACATCGGTGCCGTGGCCAACCGGTCCGCATCGGCGCCGTCAAGCTCGCGGATCCTGCGCGGGCGCACGGTGTAGTGATCGCCGCCCACCTGCACATGCCAGCCGGATTCGGACGGACAAGCTTCCCAGCCGCGTCCATCGGCCCGTCCTCGCAGCCCCGACGCGTCGCGCACGACGCGCGACACCTTGCCGGCCGCCGCCACGTCCACACCCTGGCCGTCGGCCGCCGCGAAACCCGCCGCGACCGGCTCCTGGTCCAGCTCGAAATGCACGCGTCCCAATGATGCGCCGGCATCGAGGCAATGCCGGTCCATCGCGCCCTGCCCGGCTCCCCGCGTCCACGGCGAACCCTGCTCAGCGATGACGGGAAAGTGCAGCGCGGCTCCCACCGCCACGGCCGCTTCGCGGCTGCGCGGCGCCAGCAGGTCCTTGCGCTCGTCCAGGTAGCGCGTATGGACATGCCCGGACCTGACCGCCGGATCGTCCAGCACGCGCGACAGATACCCCACGTTGGCGGCCACGCCCAGCAATACGGTGTCGTCCAGCCCGGCCCTGAGCGCATCCAGCGCGGCCTGGCGATCGCCGGCATGGGCGATGATCTTGGCCACCATGGGGTCATAGAAAGGCGGCACCTCACCCGAGGCGTCCAGCGCCGTGTCCACCCGCAGGCCGGCGGGCCATCGCGCGCGGGCCACCGTGCCCGGCGACGGCCGGAAGTCCTGCGCCGGATCCTCGGCGTAGACACGCGCCTCGATGGCATGGCCAAGGCATGCGATGGCGGACTGCGCCAGCGGCAAGGGTTCGCCCGCCGCCACCCGCAATTGCCATTCCACGAGATCCAGGCCCGTGACGGCCTCGGTGACCGGATGCTCGACCTGCAGGCGCGTATTCACCTCCAGGAAGTAGCACTGGAGATCGCGGCCGACGATGAACTCGAAGGTCCCGGCATTGCGGTAGTTCAGGCTGCGCGCGCCTTGCAGCGCCGCCTCCAGCAGGCGCTGGCGCGCCTCGGCCGGCAGGTCCGGCGCGGGCGCCTCTTCCACCACTTTCTGATGGCGGCGCTGGAGCGAGCATTCGCGCTCGAAAAGGTGTACCGCCCCGCCCCGGCCGTCGCCGAATATCTGCACCTCGATGTGGCGCGGCTGATCGATGTAGCGCTCGACGATCATGCGGCCGTCGCCGAAGCTGCTGCGCGCCACCCGGATCGCGGACTCGATCGCGCCCGCCAGTCCTTCATGGCGCGTGATGACCTGCATGCCCTTGCCACCGCCACCGGCCGACGGCTTGAGCAAGACCGGCAGGTCGATGGCGCGCACCTGCGCCTCGATCTGCCCGGGGTCGTCGCTGGCCTCGTCGGTGCCCGGCACCACGGGGACGCCCGCGGCGCGCATCAGCGCCTTGGCCCGCGCCTTGTCACCCAGCATGGCAATGGTCTCGGGCGCGGGCCCGATGAACACCAGCCCCGCCCGCTCGACGGCGGTGGCGAATCCGCTGTTCTCGGACAGGAAGCCGTAACCGGGATGCACGGCTTCACAGTTCGTACGCAAGGCCGCTTCGACCAGTTTGTCGATGCGCAGGTAGCTGTCTCCGGCCGGCCCCGGCCCCAGGCAAACCGTTTCCACCGCACCGCCCAGATGGGCCGCGGCGGCGTCCGCCCCGGAATGGACCGCCACATACTCGATGCCCAGGCGGCGGCACGTGCGCGCGATGCGCCGGGCGATCTCGCCCCGGTTCGCGATCAGGATTCTCTTCCACATGTCCTACATCCTGAAAATGCCGAAGCGTGTCGATTCCCCGGGGCTGCCCGCCGCCAGCGCCAGGCCCAGCGTCAGCCACGCGCGCGTATCGGCGGGCTCGATCACACTGTCCACCCACAAGCGCGATGCCGCATGCAGGGCCGTGCTCTCGGCATCGTAGACGGCGCGCACCGGGGCCTTGAAGGCCTCGGCCTCCTCGGCGGAAAACGCCTTGCCCTGGCGCGCCAGTTGCTCGGCGCGCACCAGGGCCAGCACCGTGGCCGCCTGCTCTCCCCCCATCACCGACGTCCTGGCATTCGGCCACATCGCCATCAGGCGCGGCCCGAAGGCGCGCCCGCACATCGCATAGGCGCCGGCGCCATAGCTGCCGCCTATGACCACGCTGAACTTGGGCACGCGCGCCGTGGACACCGCGTTGACCATCTTGGCGCCGTCCTTGGCGATCCCGCCCTGCTCGTACTGCACGCCGACCATGAAGCCGCTGATGTTGTGCAGGAATACCAGCGGGATGTTCTCCTGGCAGCACAGCTCGATGAAGTTGGTGGCCTTCTGCGCGCTCTGGCCGAACAGCACCCCGTCGTTGGCCAGGATGCCGACCGGATACCCGCCTATCGCGCCCGTGCCGCAGATCAGGCTGGCGCCGTAGCGTTCCCGGTAGGCCACGAACTCGCTGCCGTCCAGCAGCCGCGCAAGCACGTCCCGGATCGGGATGGCCTGCTTGGGGTTGGCGGGAATCAGCCCCGGCAGTTCGGCCGGATCGTGGCGCGGCGCAACCGGAACACGCGGCGGCGCCGGCAAGGCGCCAGCCTTGCCACGCGCCACGATGTCCCGGACCAGCGCCAGCGCGTGCAGTTCGTCGTGCGCGAAATGATCGGCGACGCCGGACAGGCGCGTATGGATGTCGGCCCCGCCCAGCGCCTGCGCATCGACCAGTTCGCCGGTGGCCGCCTGCACCAGTTGCGGCCCGCCCAGGTAGATGGTGCCGGCCTGGTCGACGATGACGGTTTCGTCGCACATCGCCGGGATGTACGCGCCGCCCGCCGTGCATGCGCCCAGCACGGCCGCGACCTGCTTCAGGCCCAGGGCGGACATCTCGGCGATGTTGCGGAAGATCTTGCCGAAGTGGTGCTCGTCGGGAAAGATGTCCCCCTGCAGCGGCAGGTAGGCGCCGCCCGAATCCACCAGGTAGACGCACGGCAGGCCGTTCTCGCGGGCCACCGCCTGCGCGCGCAACTGCTTCTTGATGGTGAGCGGATAGTAGGTGCCGCCCTTGACCGTGGCATCGTTGGCCATGACCACGCAGGCGCGGCCGGCCACCATTCCGATGCCGGTGATCATGCCCGCGCCCGGCGACTGGCCGTCGTACAAGCCGTCGGCCGCCAGTTGCCCGATCTCCAGGAACGGCGTTGCGGGATCCAGCAAGGTATTGATCCGTTCGCGCGGCAGCAGCTTGCCGCGCGCCAGATGCGTCTGGCGCGCGCGTTCGCCGCCCCCCTCGACGGCACGCTGGCGCGCGGCATCCAGCGGCACGCGCAATTCGGCGTAGGCCGCGGCGTTGGCGGCGAACTCCTTGCCGTCGGTGCGTGTACGGGAAGACAGGATGGCCATGGCGTCGGATCGTCAGGAAGGGGTCTCGGCGCCGCGCACCGGCAGGCGCATCAAGGCATAGCCCAGCGACTTGCCGGTCTGGTCCAGCCGCAGGGTACGCGTGGCGCCGCCCCCCAGGGCGTGTCGCATCACCACGACCACCGCGCCGATGTTGTCCATGGGATGGCATTCCACCTCGCCCCGCACCCAGTCGCCGTAGATCCGCTTCACGTCGGCCGGCGTCACGCTGGCGCGCAGCCACGCATATTCCCGCGGCCCGCGGGCGACCAGGCCGACGGAGCAGACGTCCCCCTTGTCCCCGGACCGCACGTAGGCGATATCTTTCACTTGCAGTGTCATCGGCATGCTCCTCAAGCCACCAGGATCTCGGTCTTCTGTTCGACGGCGTCGCGCGGGATCAGCGTCGGCCACAGCGCGATCACGGGACGCGGCTTCATCGGCGTGCCGAACGAGGTGCCCCCGGGCCCCATGATCCACAGATTCGTCCCGGCCCGCCGCACCTTGTCGGCTTCCTCCTGGGTGCGCGTGCGCACCGCGCAGCGCAGCCCCACCTCGGGCAGTTCGTTGGCCCACTCTCGGCCGGCGAATGCCGCCGCGGGTCCATGCAGGGTGTTCAGGCCGACGAAATCGAAATGCACCTGGTCGGCCGCCAGCCCCATGCGCTCGAAACGCTCGAGCAGGGTCTCGCGCGCCTTCACGGCACGGTCGTAGGCGTTGGGCCATGGGAAAAAAGCCATCGTCTCCCCTATCCATCCATCCTGGTAACCCACCACCATCTTCCACTGGTCGGGCGCGGGCTCCCCCCGCATGCCGCTGACGCGGACGCGGTCCTGGCCTTCGTCATTCAGCGCGAGGGACGTGAAATCGGCCACCGCGTCGGGCATCAGATAGCGGCGGGGATCGCCGATTTCGTAGACGAGGTGTTCCTTGACCGTCCACTGATCGACCCGGCCGCCGCTACCAGGCAGCTTGGTGACGGTGGCATCGCCGGTCTCGTCGACCTCCAGGATGGGAAAGCCGACACGGCCCATGTGCGGCATTTCCGCAAACCGCGACGACATGCCGCCCGAGCAGCCCGCCGCGCACTCTACGATGTGCCCCAGCGTCACCGCCGCGGCGTACCGGTCCACGTGCGCGGCGTCGCGGCGCCAGCCGAATTCGTGGGCCAGAGGGCCGACGTACAGCGCATTGTCCGATACCCGTCCGGCGATGACGACGTCGGCGCCGCCGGCCAGCCCCTCGCTGATTCCCGAGCTGTCGGTATACACGTTCGCGCAGACCACGCGATCGCGAATGGCCGCGAAATCCTCGTCGCCCGTATCGAGATTGCGCAGCGGCACGCCTTGCGCGACCAGCTCATCCAGCTTGCCCAGCATGTCGTCGCCCTCGACCAGGGCGATGCGGGAGCCGGCCAGTCCCGCCTGGCGGGCCCCCTCGGCGATCCGGTCGGCCGCGGCGCGCGGATTGACGCCACCGCCGTTGGAAATCAGGCGCGTGCCGGCGGCCTTGGCCTTCGGCAACAACGCGATCATGGCCTGCACCGCATCCGGCACGTAGCCGGCGTCGGGCCGCTTGAGCTTCTGCCGCTGCAGCAACGCCATGGTCAGCTCGGCCAGGTAGTCGAAGCACAGGTAGTCCAGGTTCGCCCGTTCCAGCAGTTCTTCCGCGGGGTCCAGCGCGTCGCCCCAGAAGCCCGACCCTGCACCCATCCGCACGATGCGGCCCATATCTGCCTCCATTTCTAATTTCATTTTATTTTATCTAATTTCATTATATTTTTCATTCGACGAAAACGTCAAGCACGAGATCCAGGCTCGACATCGGGCAACATCGAATTGGGGTGTGGGGAGGGAACTGGCCGCCGGGCGAGCGGCAGGCGTACCACTGGGCCGCGCCGCAGCACCTGGGCGACGGCCGGTGCTCGGACACGCCGGTCGAAGATGGCCACGGCCTGGCGGCCGCAATGGCTGGAGGACACGCCAGGCTGAGACGCCTTGCCCGCGCGCCCTTGACCCGGCGCCCGCTACGAACGGTCGAACGCGATCCCCGTGGCCCCCTCCAGTTCGCGCAACAGCTCATCCTGGAAAGCCACGTCGCGCGCCGCGGGATGCGGGTCGAGCTGCTGCTGGTGGTGCCAGTATCCGCCGCTCTCGCCGGCCCGCGGATCGTTGCCGGCGGCCAGCCACTCCTGCGTCAGGTGGCCCAGGCGCAGGTCGTCGGGCGCGTTGGGGCCCCCCATCTTCGTCGGCACCCACCCCGGATCGACCGCGCTGGCGACGACTCCGGGCCACAACCGGGCAACCGCCATCGCCAGCGCCGTCACGAACAGCTTGCTGTCCGAATAGGACGCCGACTCGCCGCGCCCGTGCCAGTCCAGGCCGCCCAGCTCCGGGCGGCCATCGAAGTGCATGCCGCTGCTCAGGTACACCAGGCGATCCGGCCGGGTGACGAGGGCCGTCAGGACATAGGGCGCGATCACATTGACCGGCAGTATCTGCCGCCCGGTATAGACCCCGGCGTTGTGGATGACCGCATCCATCCGGCCGAGCCGGTTCACCTGGGCGGCGACGTCCTCGGCCTGTCCCTGGTCGGACAGGTCGCCGACCACTGCCCGGGCGCCCCGGTTCAACAGGTCCTGGACCGCATCGAGCCGCTGGCGGCCGCGCACATGAAGCACGACCTCGTGGCCGTCTGCGAGCAGCGTGCCGGCGGCGGCCCGGCCCAGCCCGTCGGCCGAGCCCGTGATGAAGATTCGAGACATTGTCAGCTCCTATGGGAATCAGGACCTCATCGCCGCCAGCGCGTCGGCGGCCTGCTCCAGCCCGCCCAGGATGGTGTCCGCGACACGCGGCGAAAAATCCCGCGGCAGCGCCGCCTGCGCCTCGGCAATGGCCGCGGGCGTGCGGAACAGGATTTCCTCGATGAGCGCCCCGGCCGTCGGCGCGTAGCCGACCAGCCGCGCCGTGCTGTCGAAGTGGCGGCGCTGGATGCCGTGCATCTCATAGTGCCGGTTCTTGCCCAGCAGCGCCATCGCCAGCTTGATCTCGCGGGGCGACCATTGGTTGGCCCGCTCTCCCAATACCGGGTAGGCCGACATCACGTCGTACAACGGGGTCAGGCAAAAACGGCCGCGCGGCAGGAGATGGATGCTGAAGTTCTTGGCATGGCCGTCGGGCGCGCGCAGCAGCCAGAACAGGACCTGCGCGGCCATCAAGGCCTTCATGTCGGCGTCGGCGCGCACCGATTGCCGCAGCGTGGCGAACAAGGCCTTGAGCCCCGGCCCGCCCTCATTCTCGTATTTGCGCAGCGGCGAGCATCCCGCCACCTGGCAGAAGTCCTCCTGCGGCAGCCGCATGATCCACCGGCCATCGGGCGCGATCCGCCGGTCGAAGCGTTCGACCACCAGCACGCGCTGCTTGCCGAAGGTCGCGATGTCGGCCCCGGCCACGTCCAGTCCATAGGCTTTCAGCAGCCGCAGGCACAACCATTCGTTGTCGACCGAAGTGGTGAAATCCGCCTGCCGGCCGCCCATCAATCCCAGCGGCAGCTTGAAGATGTGGCTCGTGGGCGTGGCGCCGCGCGGCGCGTGCCATTGGCCGTTCCACCGCAGGAAGGCGGTCTTCTCTTGCGCGCCCGCCAGCGAAATGCGGAAATCCGCATCCGGATCTCCCTGGGCGCCGAAGGCGCGCGGCGACACGGTTTCGATCAGATGCCGTTCGATGTCCTCGTCGGACAAGGGGACGCCGTCGATGCGGTCGTGGCCGCCCGGCGACTCATGCTCGTCCAGGATCTGCACCGCCCCCACGCAGTCGCTGCCCACCGCCTTCAGCAGATCGAAGGGATCGGTCGAACCGGTCCGGAAACGCTCGGCCACACGGCGGCGGATCACGTCGCTGTCGGGCAGGAGGTTGTCGAAATAGTTGGCGACCCTCTCGCCTTTCAGCGGCAGGTTGTGCAGGTTGAACGGCAGCGACAGCGAGAGTGGCCGGCCGATGTCGGCGCCGGTCCAGTCCGCGTCGTAGTGCAGTTCCATCTCGCCCCGCGCGGGGATCGTCCAGCGGCCGACGCGGATGCCATTGGTCCAGATGTGCAGGCTGCGGCCATGCGATCGACGGCCCATGTCACCAGTCCGCGTGTACAGTGGACGGTGGCGCCTGGCCGCCGCGCGGCCCCAGGGTCAGTTCCAATCCGAGCGCGGCGCACCACGCCAACAGTTGCTCCAGGCTCAGTTCATCGGCGTGCAGCTCCAGGTGGGACACCCGCGACTGGCTCAGGCCGATGCGGCCGGCCAGGGCCGACTGGGTCATGCCCCGGGACTTGCGGGCGGCCTGCAGTACCGCGCCCAGTTGCGTGGCGGTCGCCAGGACTTGAGGGGGCATGGACATGGCAAAATACCTGGAATCCGAATAAATTCATAATATTTGCAATACAGATATGTGTCAAATATCTGATATCCAAATATTTTATGATCCTCCCGCCGCCATGACCGAACACGCCATCATCGCCGCCACGCCCGAGCCCCGGACCCGGGAAAGCCTGGCCAGCGGCCTGTCCCGGCTGGGCGTCACGCCCGGCATGACCCTGCTCGTGCACTGCGCCTTGAGCCGGCTCGGCTGGGTCTCGGGCGGAGCGCAAACCGTCGTGCGCGCCCTGCTCGACGCCGTGGGCCCGGCCGGCACGGTGGTGATGCCCGCGCAGTCATCGCAACTGAGCGATCCCGCCAACTGGCAGGCGCCCGCCGTCCCGCCGGCCTGGATAGCAACGATCCAGGCCACGCTGCCGCCGTTCGACCCACGCACCACGCCGACGCGCGGCATGGGCGCGGTGGCGGAACTGTTCCGGACCTGGCCCGGCGCCCGCCGCAGCCCCCATCCCCTGTGCTCCTTCGCCGCGCTGGGCCCGCTGGCCGAATCGATCACGGCCACCCAGGCGCTGGGCGATCCTTTCGGCCACGGCGGGCCGCTGGGATGCCTGTATCGGGAACGCGCCGGCATCCTTCTGCTGGGTACCGGCTTCGACGCGTGCACGGCCCTCCACATGGCCGAGGCCCTGGCCTCGCCCCCGCCGCCCAGGATCTCCGAAGGCGCCCCCGTATGGATGGACGGCCAGCGACGCTGGGTGGCCTTCGACCTGCCCGCCGGCGATGCGGACCGCTTCCCGTCCCTGGGCGAGGCACTCGTCCGGCAGGGACTGGCCAGGACCGGACAGGTCGGCTCCGCGTCCTGCCACCTGCTGGACCTGCGGGCGGTGGTGGACGCGGCGGCCCGGCTCATGACGGAAACGAACCGTTGAACCCGGGGCCAGGATTTTTTTCCAGCCGACCGATCCGTTTTCCCCGTCCGATTCGTCTTGGCGGTACCGGACACGCCCGTGCCGGTTCCAACCCTGAAGGAATCCTCGCCATGACCACCGCCGCCCAGCAAGCCGTGACCCTCGTCAACGTCCTGTCGGTCCACCCCGGCAAGCAGCAGGAACTGCTCGCCTCGCTGCGCCAGAACACGGAAACCGTCATCAGGACGCTGCCGGGCTGGATCGCGACCCGCCTGATCGCCAGCGGCGACGGCAAGCGCATCGTGATCCACTCCCAATGGGACAGCGCCGCCGACGTCGAGGCCATGCGCGCCGATCCGCGCATGCAGGCCTATTTCCCGACCATCTGCGACCTCGCCTCGTTCGACTCCATCCTGGGCACGGACGTACTCTCGCACCATCGCTGACAGGAAGACCATGACCCAGGACGACTCGTTCGCTGCCCTGCTGGCCGGCATGCGGCCCCGGCTGCACCGCTATTGCGCCCGCATGACCGGCTCGACCATCGATGGCGAGGACGTCGTCCAGGAGACGCTCGTCAAGGCCCTGGCCGCCCGCCCGGCCGCCGCCGGCATCTCCAACATCGAAGGCTGGCTGTTCCGCATCGCGCACAACGCCAGCCTGGATTTCCTGCGCGTCCGGGCCCGGGCCCGGGAAGTGCCCTTGACCGAAGAGATGGAACCCGGCGCCGAAGGCCCCCCACCCGACATCGTCGCGGTAGGGTTCCGGACCTTCCTGCGACTGGCGGTCCTCCAGCGCTGCGCCGTCATCCTCAAGGACGTCCTGGGCCATTCCGTCGAAGAGATCGCCCAGGTGGCGGACTGCAGCGTGCCGGCCGCCAAATCCGCGCTGCAACGCGGCAGGCAGCGGCTTCGCGAACTGGTGGCCCAGGGCGGGGACCAGCACAGTCCCGTGCCGCTGTCGGACGGCGACCACGAGCGCCTGCGGCACTATGTCGCCCACTTCCAGGCCGGCGACTTCGACGCGATACGCCGCATGCTGGCCGACGACGCCCGCCTGGATCTCGTCAACCGCCTCAAGCTGCAAGGCCGCAAGGAAGTAGACTTCTATTTCACCCGCTACGCCGAAGCGGTGCATTGGCGCTTCGCGCCGGGCGCGGTCGAAGGACGGCCGGCAATGCTGGTCTACGACGCCCGCGGCCCCATGGACCGCCCCGCCCACTTCGTGCTGCTCACGTGGCGCGCGGAAGACGTGGCCCGGATCCAGGACTACCTGTTCGCGCCCTATGTGATGGAAGCCGCCGACTGGGTGCGGCTCGACGCCCTTTCCTGAAGGCCCCGCCATGCACAAAGCCACCATCGTCTCCACCGACACCAACTACCTGCATCGCATCCAGGCCGGTCCCTTCGGCCTGGACACCGACGAGCCCAAGGCCCTGGGCGGCCAGGGCGGCGCCCCGGCGCCCTTCGACTACTACCTGGCGTCGCTGTCCGCCTGCACCGCGATCACGCTGCGCATGTACGCGCAGCGCAAGGGCTGGGCCCTGGGCGAATTCCGCGCCGAGCTGGCCCTGCGCTTCGACGAGCAGGGCACGGCGCACATCCACCGCAAGCTGTATTCGGACCAGCCGCTCACCGCCGAACAATGGAAACGGCTGCTGGAGATCGTGGCCAACACACCAGTCACCAAGGTCATGCGCAACGGCGCGGTGATCACCAGCGAAGCCCCCGCGGCGGGGGCCTAGATTCCATGGCCTACCTGTGGCTCAAGGCGGCGCATCTGACCGCGCTGATGGTCTGGATAGGCGGCATGCTGGCCGTGGCGCTGGCCCTGCGCGCCACCTCGCCGCGCCGCGAGGAACTGCGCGCCGGCGGCGCCCTGCCCCTGCTGGGAACGGTGCGCCGCTGGGACCACTACGTGACGTCTCCCGCCATGCTGCTGGCCTGGGCCCTGGGCCTGGCGCTGGCGTTCCAGGGCGGCTGGTTCGGCCAGCCCTGGCTGTGGGCCAAGCTCGTCCTGGCGTTGCTGCTGGCCGCCGTGCATGGGCGGCTGGCGGGCGGCCTGCGCAAGCGGCTGCGTGACGACATTCCGGTCGTGACGGCCTGGCGGCATGCACCAGGCGCGATCGTGGCGCTGGTGGCGGCCATCGTCGCGCTGGTCGTCGTCAAGCCGTTCGCGTAGCCGCCTGCGTCCTAGTCGAACTGGCCCTGGGTCTCGGGCGCGACCTTGGCGCCCACCAGATAGACCACCGCCAGCAAGGCCGAGGTGATGGCCAGGACATGGGGAATATCCTGCGGCGAACCGCTCAGGAGCGAAACCACCGTGGGCATCATGCCGCCGACGGCGAAGCCGATGTTCCAGGACAACCCCGTGCCGCTGGCGCGCATCTTGGCCGGGAAGCGTTCGTTCAGGAAGATCATGACGGGCGCGATGATGGCACCGCCCAAGAGGGCGATGGCCGAGGCGATCATCGTGATCCGCGGCAGGGACGCGGGCTTGGCGATGAGCAGGAACAGGTACGGCAGCAGCACCAGGCAGAAGACACCCAGCGCGTAGAAGGTCTTCTTGCGGCCGATGATGTCGCTCAGGGCACCGAAGGCCAGCGCGCCGACGATGGTGCCCACCGAGCTGATCATCAGGATCAGCGCCGAACTTTCGTGCGGCACGTTCGCGACCAGTTTCAGCAGCGTCGGCAGATAGCCGGCGGTGATGTAGTAGGTCGCGCCGCCGCCGAAGGTGATCAGCAGGTTGACCAGCAGCACGTTGCGGTACTCGCCCGCGAACAGCGTCTTGAGCGGCGAAGCCTGCCTGGCCGCCCCGTCTTTCTGCCTGGCGCGCTCGGCCTGGATCTTCTTGAAGGAAGGCGTTTCATCCAGCAGCCGGTACATCACCAGGCCGAAAACCGTGCTGATCAGGCCCGAGAAAAACATGACGCGCCAGCCGATCTGGTCGAAGCGGTCGCCGGGAAATACGTAGGACAGCGCGAAGTACACGATGGAGGCCATCAGCGCACCCATGCCGGCGCCGCCGCTACCCACCAGCCCCGACATCAGGCCGCGGTGGCGCGGCGCGATCGACTCCGTGCCTATCGTGTGCGTCGAGGCCACGATGCCGCCCACGAACAGGCCCTGCACGATGCGCAGCGCCAGGAAGATGACGGGCGCGGCCATCCCGGCCTGGTGGATGGTCGGCAAGAGGCCGAACGCCGCCGTGCTCAGTCCCACGCCGACCATGGAAATCATCAACGCCCGCTTGCGGCCGTGCTTGTCCGCATAGGCGCCGAACACGGCCGACCCCAGGGGCCGCACCAGCAGCGCCACCGCGAACGAGGCGTAGACCGCCGCCAGCGACAGGGTCGCCTTGTCCGAGGGAAAGAACAGCCGCCCGATGATGGGCGCCACGTACAGCAGGATGAACAGGTCGAACAGGTCCAGCGCCCAGCCGAAGGTGGACGCCAGGCCCGCCATGAAGGCCTTGCGCGACTGCGCGGGATCGGCCGCGGACTCGGGGTCAGCGGCGCCGGGCACGGTATCCGTGGTGGTAGTCATGATGTCTCCATTGTTGGAATGAGGCAGCGTCCTGGTTCAGCGGCCCGTCCACTGCGGCTTGCGCTTGGCGTGGAACGCCTCGACGCCTTCCCGGAAATCCTCGGAGGTGCGCAGGCGGCTATAGCAATGACCTTCGAGTTCGATGGCGATGGACAGCGGCGAATCTTCCGAGTCGTTCAGCAGCTTCTTGACCGTGCGCTGTGCCAGCGGCGAGAACCCGCGCAGTTCGTCCACCAGCTTGTCGGTGGCGGCCTCGAGCTGGCCGTCGGCCACGCACTCGACCACGAAGCCCCAGTCGTAGGCCTGCTGGCCCGGAATGCGGCGCGAACGCATCACGACGTCCTTGGTACGGGCGATGCCGATCATGCTTTGCAGGCGCGCCGAACCGCCCGACCCGGGAATCTGTCCCAGTTTCTGCTCGGGCAGCGCGTATTGCGCCGTCACGCTGGCGATACGGAAGTCGCAGGCGAGCGAGATCTCGAACCCCACGCCGAAGCAATAGCCGCGGTTGGCGGCGATCACGGGCTTGGCGCAGCGGGCCGGCGCGGCGATGTTCCAGGCCAGCCTGGACACATGTTCGGGCGTCGCCTCCAGGAAGCCGCGGATGTCGCCGCCGCTGGAGAAATGCTCGCCTTCGGCCCGCAGCACGATCACGCGCACGCGCGGATCTTCGTCCAGCGCCTCGAACACCAGGCGCAGTTGCTCGCGCTCGGGCATGGTGATGATGTTGAAAGGCGGGCGCTTCAGGACGATGTCGGCGCGCTCGCGCTCCGCATCGACGATGACGTCGAAGCCGTCGAGTTGTTCGAGCAGGGTGTGGGCGGGATGGTTGAGCTTGGGCATGGAGATATCCTTCAGTAGGTCATGCACGGAATTTCGGGATCAGGAACGGTCGGGCTCGAACTCGCCGGCAGTGAGCTTGCGGCGCAGGATCTTCCCCACCGGAGACTTGGGAATCTCGCCGACGAAGACGTACTCGCGCGGGCGCTTGAAATTGGCAAGATCGGTGCCCCGGCAATACGCGTCCAGCGCTTCGCCGTCGACGGCGTCCTTGCGCTTGATGAACGCGACGACGCGCTGGCCCCAGCGCTCGTCGCTCAGGCCGGCGACGGCCACCTCGTCCACGGCCGGATGCAGGGACAGTACCGACTCGATGTCGACCGGCGAGATGTTCTCGCCACCGCTGATGATCATGTCGTCTACCCGGCCGGTCACGTGCAGCTCGCCGTCCTCGTCCAGGTAGCCAGTGTCCCCGGTGAAGTACCAACCATCGTGCAGCGACTTGGCGTCGGCGTCGGGCCGGTTCCAGTAACCCTCGAACGCCTCGTCCCCGGCCAGGTCGGCGATGATCTGCCCTTCCGTTCCACGCGGCGCCAGCTCATCGGGATCGGTCGTCTCCAGCCGCACCAGGCGCAGGCGCGTATTGATGCCCGCGCGGCCCGCGCTGCCGGGCTTGCGGCGCGCATCGGGGTTGATGGCCATGGTGTAGACCTCGGAACTGCCGTAGTGGTTGACGAACAGCTCGGGCCGGAACGCCTCGTCCAGGCGCAGCAGCAGCGCGTCGTGCATGGGCGCCCCGGCGAAGCCGAGCTTGCGGACGCTGGAGATGTCGGTGCCCGCGAAGTCCGCGTGCGCCAGCAGGTCGTGATAGAGCGTCGGCACCAGGTACAGGTTGCTGACCCGCTCGCGCTGGATCACCCCGAGCGCGGCCGCCGGGGAAAAACGCGGCAGGCACACGAAGCACCCGTCCACCAGCGCCATCGCCAGCAGCGAACGCACGCCCATGGTGTGATAGAGCGGCATCACGCCCAGCGTGCATTCGCCTATCCCGTACTGGTTCTGCGCCACGTGGCCCAGCGCGGCCGCCCGCTCCTGGCGATGGCGGCGCGGCACGCCCTTGGGCTTGCCGGTCGTTCCCGACGTGTAGAGCATCAGCGAGATGTCATCCGCCGTGGCGCGCGGGCCGGCCATCCAGGGCCCGGCGGCCAGCAGGCCGGCATACGTGTGGGTCGCCTGCCCGTCCGCGCCGACCACGATGCGCGGCACACCCGCGGCCTCGCCCGCTTGCGCCACGGCGTCGGCGCTGACTTCTTCGTAGACGATGGCCCGGGCCGAGGCGTCGATCAGGCAGTAATCGATTTCCTCGGGCTTGGCGCGCCAGTTCAGCGGCGTGACGATCACGCCCAGGAACTGGCAGGCCCAGTGCAGCGTGGCCATTTCCAGGCGGTTCTGCAACACCGCCAGCAAATGGTCGCCGCGCCCGAGCCCCAACTCGTCCAAGCCTTGCGCCACGCGCAGGATCTGCTCCAGCCATGCGGCGTAGGTCAGGCGGTTATCGCCGTCCACCACCGCGATCGCGTCCGGATTGCGCTCCACGCTCTGCAAGAATGTACGTCCCAAATCCAGCATCAGATGCCTCCTATGTGTTCTTGTTGCGCGCGGCGGCCACGTCGAGGACGGCCTGCACGATGGGCGTGTATCCGGTGCACCGGCACAGGTGTCCCGACAGCATGTCCCGCACCTGCTGCTCGGTCGGATCCGGCACCCGTTCCAGGAAGTCGTCGCACGACATCAGGATGCCCGCGGTGCAGAAGCCGCATTGCAGCGCGTGGTGCCGCCGGAAGGCCTGTTGCAGGTCGCCCAGCTCGCCCTCGCGCGCCAGGCCCTCGACCGTGTCCACCTTGCGGCCATCCACCTGGACGGCCAGCGTCAGGCAGGAGCGGCCGGCCACGCCGTCGATGCGCACGGTGCAGGCGCCGCACACCCCGTGCTCGCACCCCACGTGGGTGCCGGTGGCGCCCAGCTCGTGCCGCAGGAAATCCGACAGCAGCATGCGGCTCTCGGCCGTACCCTCGCGCTGCCTGCCGTTCAGCGTGCAGCGGATGCGATGGGTCTTTTCCATGTTCATGGCGTGTCTCCTTGCGCCCGCGCCGCGGCGGCCGCGATGGCCCGGGCCGCCAGTTGCCGCACCAACCGCCGGCGGTAGGCGGCGCTGGCGTGCGCGTCGTCCTGCGCGCCCAGCGTCCAGGCGAAATCGTTGATGGCGGTTTCCAGGTCCCGTTGCTGCAGGCGCGGCCATTGCACGACGGTCGGCCGGTCCGCCACGCCTCCCACGCCCAGGCGGATGGTGTCCTTGCTGACCGCGGCCGCGCAGGCGGCGATGGCGAAATCGCCGTGGCGCAGCGAGAACTCCTCGAACGCGTAGCCCGTGCCCGCGACGCCCAGCGGATAGCGCACGCAGGCGATCAGTTCGTCGCCGGCGCGGGCCGTCGTGAGCATGCCCTGGAAGAAATCCCTGGCCGGCAAGGTCCGGCGGCCGCGCCTGGACGACAGCACCACTTCGCCGCCCAGCAGCGCCAGGCACAGCGGCAGCTCCGCGCTGGGGTCGGCGTGCGCGACCGAGCCGCACACGGTGCCCCGGTTGCGCACCTGGAAATGCGAGATGTGGGGAAAGGCGCAGGCCAGCAGCGGCACCTCGCTGGCCAGGTCCGGCCGCCACTCCACGCTGGCCTGGGTGGCCGCGGCCCCGACCTCCAGCATGCGCCCCGCCACCTTCACGTAGTCCAGCGCGTCGCAGCGCGAGACGTCCAGCAGCACCGATGGCTGCGCCAGTCGCATGTTCAGCACCGTGATCAGCGACTGTCCGCCCGCCAGGATGCGGGCCTCGTCGCCATGCCGCGCCAGCAGGTCGCAGGCCTGCGCCTCGTCGTCCAGGCGCACGTAATCGAAAGCCGCCGGCTTCATGCCGCCCCCTTCCAACCGAACAGCGCCAGCATCTTGCGCCACCAGCCGCGCGATTCCGCCTGCGCCGGTTGCCCGCTGGCCTGCCGGCCCAGTTGTTCAAACAATTGCGCCAGGACGATCTTGGCCGCTCCTTCCAGCATGCGGCTGCCCACGGCGGCCACCTTGCCGCTGACCTCGGCGCTGTAGTCGTAGAGGAGGCGCGTGCCGCCTTCGTTGGGCTCGAGCCGCACCTTGCCGCTGCCGCGCGCGGCGCCCAGCGACGAGCTGCCCGAACCGGCCAGGCGCAGGGAATGCGGCGGATCGAGTTCCGACAGCGCGATCTCGGCCGCGTAGCGGGCCTTGATCATGCCCACGCCCACCGTCACGTCGGCGCGATAGCGGTTCTCGCCGATTGCCTCCAGCGAATGACAGCCCGGTACCACCTTGGCCAGGGCCCGCGGATCGAGCAGCACGTTGAAGACGACTTCGGGCGTCGCGGCGATCTGCACACTGCCGGTGGCGGACAGGGCCTTGCCCGAACCGCTTCCCGGCGCGGCGGGGCTCGCGGACGGCGCCGAGGCCTCGCGCGCGCCGGCGCTGGGCGGCGGATCGTCGAATCCGATCAGTTCCATGACCTTGAGCGGCGTCAGCGGCAGCCGGATGTCGCAGGCGCCCCGGATCGGCGCCAGGGCATCCGCGACGGCATTGGCCACGCACACCGGCGTGCTCATGTTGTTGCCCTCGCCCAGGCCCTTGGCGCCCAGCGGCGTGAACGGCGACGGCGTTTCCAGGTGGACGATGACGGGATCGGGCACCTCGCAGGTGGTCGGCACCAGGTAATCGGCGAAGGTGCCGGACTGGAAGCTGCCGTCGCCTCCGTAGCGGAACTCCTCCATCAACGCGGCGCCCAGCCCCTGGGCGAAGGCTCCGCGGATCTGGCCGTCCGCCAGCGCCGGGTTGAGCAGCTTGCCCGCGTCATGCGTGGTGACATAGCGATCGATGCGCACGCGCCCGGTGTCGCGGTCGATCTCGACCGCGCAGATATCGAAGGCGAACCCGTAGGCGGCCGAGGTGTTGACGCGGTCCTGCTCGTCCGGAGCCGTCAGTTGGGGCGGCGTCCAGAATTCGGTCACCCGCAGTCCCGGCGACTCGCCCTCCGGCAACTGGCCCGGCGCCCAGTGCGCGCTGCTGGCCGCGCGCGCGAACGCCAGCATCTTGCCTGGCACGTCCGGCAGGCCCACCTTGCCACCGGCGAACACCACGTCGGCCGGGTCGCACGCCAGTTGATGGGCCACGATGCGCGCCACCTTGTCGCGCAGCCGGCTGGCCGCCAGATGCACGGTGCCCGCCACCGCGCCGGCGAAACGGCTGGAATAGTTGCCCGCGGCGACCGACCACGCATCCTTCTGCGTGTCGAAATCCACGTTCACGGCCACCTGCTGCGGTACGAGGCCGAACACGTCCGCGACGACCTGCGCGCACACGGTCATGTGTCCCTGCCCCGCCGGCGAGGAAGCCACCACCACCGTCACTCCGCCCAGCGGATCGATGCTGACGGTGGCGCTGGCGGTGGCGCCGTTCTTGGGGCCGGCCTTGGCGCGCTGCTCCGCCGTCATGACCGTGCTGATGTAGCCCATGTTGGAGATGGACGGCTCCACGATCGCGGCATAGCCGATGCCATACAACCGGCCCTCGGCCCGGGCGGTGTCGCGCCGTTGCAGCAGTTCGTCCAGTCCGCCCTCGCGTTCGGCCATCTCGACCGCCAACGGATAGTTGCCGGAGTCCAGCAAGGCGCCCGCCGCGGCGCGGTAAGGAAACGCCTCGGGCTGCACGAAATTGCGCCGGTACACCGCCAGCGGATCGATGCCCAGTTGCTGCGCGATGCGCTGCACCAGGCGCTCCAGCGCGAAATACACCTGGGGGCCGCCGAAACCGCGCACCAGCCCGGCGGGCGTGCGATTGGTCAGCACCACGCGGTTGCGAACCTTCAGGTGGGGGATCGCATAGGCGCCGGTCAGGCAGCCGTGCATGCGATAGAACGTCGCCGGCTCGGGGGCGCGCAGATAGCCGCCCACGTCGTCGAACTGGTCGTAGGACAACGCGCCGATCCGCCCTTCGCCGTCCACGGCGGCCTCGATCGTACACAGGCGGGACGTCGCCGAGGTCGCGGCCACCAGATGCTCCAGGCGATCCTCCACCCACTTCACCGGCGCGCCCGCCTTGCGGGAAGCCAGGCACATCAGCACGACGTAGGGAAAGACGCTCTGCTTCACGCCGAAGCTGCCGCCCGAGTCCCGGGGCAACTTGTGCCGCAGGCGCGTGCCGGGAATCTTCAGCGCCAGCGCCATGACCGAATGCAGCGAGAACGGTCCCATGAAATTGGAACTGACCTCGTAGCCCTCGTCGCCCGCCAGGTGTTCGGCGATCACCACCGCCCCTTCGATGGGCGTGCAGGAATTTCTCGGATAGAGGACGGTGAGCTGGATACGGTGTTCCGCCGCCTCGAAGGCGGCGTCCGGCTCGCCATAGCTGAAACTGCGGTCGCTGACGACGTTGCTGCCCACCGCCGGATGCAGCACCGGCGCGCCCTCGGCAATGGCCGCCTCGATCTCCACGGCCACGGGCAGCACCTCGTACTCGACCCGGATCAGCTCCAGCGCATCTTCGGCGACATAGCGGTCCTCGGCCACGACGACGGCGACCGGCTCGCCCACGTAGCGCACACGGTCCTGGGCCAGCGACCAATGTTCCATGGGCGACTTCACGCCCACGACGAAGGGCTGCGACCAGCGCTTCACGTCGGCCCCCGTCAACACCGACCTGACCCCCGGGAATGCCTCGGCGGCGCCCGTATCGATGCCCAGCACCCGGGCGTGGGCATGGGGCGACCGCAGGATGGCCGCGTGCAGCGTACCCGGCTTGACCGGCAGATCGTCGCCATAGGCGCCGCGCCCCGACAATAGCGCCGTGTCTTCGACCCGCTCCAGCCGGCGCCCGACGAACGGCGCATCGGCCACGGGCAGAACGCCCGCGTCACTCATGCAAGCACCACATGTGTCTTCCTCCTGTTCCGGGCATGCCGCCTTCAGGCGGTCTGCGCGAGGAGAAAGATAAGCGGCACCCTGCCCGCGGCCGTTACCGCCGCATCGGCTCACTTACCATAGAGTCTGATTTTTCAGTTTCCCGACGGGAAAACCGCCCGCCAGCCGGTGGTCAGCGCCCGTCCCTGGCCGGTTCGAGCAGGTCCACCACGCGGCGATACTCGGTGGGCGTGGTGCCCAGGTGCTCGCGGAAGAAGCGGGTGAAATGGCCGGGCGCGGAAAAGCCCATGTCGTAGGCCAGGTCCGCGATGGGCGTCTGGCCCGCGGTCAGCGCGGTGATGGCCGCTTCCATGCGCAGCACGTTGGCGTACACGCGCGGCGTCAGCTTGGTCGTCTTGCGGAACAGTTCGAAAAAATGCGCCCGGGACAGGCCGCACTCGGCCGCCAGCACGTCCATGTCCAGCGACTGCCCGATGTTCTCGCGCATGCGGCTGATCGCCTTGCGGATGCGCACGTCGCCGTGATGCTGCCGCAGGGTGCCCAGCAGCGACTGGTAACTGCGCCATTCGGAATGATGTTCGATCGTGGCGATCATCAGTTCGAACAGGCGCTCCTCCAACTGGCCGGACGGCAGCTCCGCCATCAGCAGCATGTCGCGGGCCAGCGCATCGGCCAGCTTGCGCGCCGCCGGCGACAGGGCGACACAGGGTTGCTGGAAGAAATGGGGATGCGCGCTGACCGTCAGCGCCTGCTGGATGCCAGCCAGCCAGCCGGGTTCGATGTACAGCGCCAGGATGACCGTGCGCTGCACCTCCGCGCCGTTATGGCTGTACGAATGCGGTTCCCAGGCGTTGATCAGGACGGCGCTGTCGTCCGTCAGCGGCTGCGGCTGGCCGCGCACCGAGAAATACGTGTCCGCGCCGAAGGCCTTGATCAGCACGTGGCAATGGTGATGCGCATGCGACACCAGGAGCATGTTCATGTCGAGCAATGCGACGCGCCCGAACTTTCCCTGCAGGATCCTGATCGCTGCGGACATGAGGTCCCCCCCTACGCGCTGACGCGCGCTCCCCGGGGGGCGGCACTGGCGGACCGGCGGAGCCGGATCCGCGGGGCCCTGGGCAGGGGGTGGTGTTCTGCAGGGGAAGCTGACATGGGGAATGCTCCACGTGACCGTATGCGACAGGAGGCCTGGGTGCTCCTTGTGTTACCGAGCGAGTCATTGGATTTTAATATAACCCCGCTGGAAAACCAGGCTGGGCACCGGCGTCCTAGGGGCTCAGGGCCCACTCCGCCGCGTGGAGCGCATGCAGGCGCGTGGTGTCGAACAGGGGCGCGTCCACATGTCCGGGCTCCACCAGCAGCGAGATTTCGGTGCAGCCCAGGATGATGGCCTGCGCGCCGTTGTCCCGCAGGCGGCGGATGATGGATAGATAGGCCGCGCGCGACGCGTCCAGGATGCGGCCCAGGCAAAGCTCTTCGTAGATGATGCGATGCACCGTGGCGCGGTCGGCCTCGTCCGGGACCAGGACCGTCAAGCCGTGCCGCTTTTCCAGGCGGGCCCGATAGAAATCCTGTTCCATCGTGAAACGCGTACCCAGCAGCCCGACGGTGGCATATCCTTCGGCGCCCAGGGCCTGCGCGGTCGGATCGGCGATGTGCAGCAGCGGAATGGCCACCGCCTGCTCGATCTGCGCCGCCACCTTGTGCATCGTGTTGGTACACAGCACGATGCCTGCGGCGCCGGCCCGCTCCAGCCGCTGCGCGGCGTCCGCCAGCACCGCGCCCGCCCGCTCCCACTGGCCGGCGTGCTGCAACTGCTCGATCTCGTGGAAATCCACGCTGTACAGCACCAGCCGCGCCGAGTGCAGGCCGCCCAGGCGCTGTTTGACGGCTTCGTTGATCTGCCGGTAATAGGGAATGGTGGATTCCCAGCTCATTCCGCCTATCAGGCCCAGGGTCTTCATATGTGCTCCAGCGCCGGACATCGGCGGCCCGTGGATTGCGCCAACATTTTGTAATGAATTTGTTCGGCCAGTGCAATCGACATCCCGCCCCGCGGCCGCGATCGGCCTGGCGGATTGCTTATCATAGGGGCCGTTCCCGGCATCACAACGACAACGATCCATGGGCCAAGCCTTCCAGGAGCTATCGGCATGGCAGGTCATGCTGGCAGGCCTGCTGTTCTTCGGTGGTATCTACCTGCTGTTCGGCGCCGCGACCTGGCTGCTTACCCGCCACCTGCTGCCCGCGCTGGGCCTCGGACGTCCGCTGGACCCCCGCCCGCTCGCGCCGGGCCAGTTGCGCCGCGAATTACTCCAATCGGGCATGTCCATCCTGCTGTTCGGCACCGGCATGATCTTTCCGTGGGGCCTGCTGCAACTGGGCTGGGCCCGGCTGGATCCCGCCGCCAGCGGGGGGAAGATCGCGCTGGAGATCCTGGCCCTGGTGGCCTGGAACGACGTGCACTTCTGGATCAACCACCGCCTGCTGCATACGAAGCTGCTGCGCCGCTTCCACCTTCCCCATCACCGCTCCATCGTCACGACGCCGTTCTCGACCTACAGTTTTCATCCGATCGAGGCCCTGATGCTGGGCAACGTCATCCTGCTGCCCATGGTGGTGCACGACTTCAGTTTCTGGTCGCTGGCCTCGGTGCCGCTGTTCAGCCTGTTCTTCAACTGCATCGGCCACGCCAACTACGACTTCTTCCCCCGGGTGTCCTACGCCCACTGGTTCGCCGCGAGCCGCCGGCATCATCTGCACCATGCCTGCTTCAACGGGAACTACGGGTTCCAGTTCACCTTCATGGACCGCCTGTTCCGCACGCGCCTGCGGGCGGACGCGGCGGCGCTCCTGTTGAAGGTCCATGAACGCAGGGCCGCGGACGGCCATGAATAGCGGACGCCCCCTGCTGCCCACGCTGCGCAACCGCCGCGACTGGCAAAGCCTGCTGTACCTGGCCGCCCTGCCGGCACTGGCCGCCTGGCAATGGCGCCACGGTTTTTCGCTGCCGCTCTACGCGCTGATGCTGTTCCTGACCCTGGGCATAGGCGTCATCCACCACAACCACACCCACGTGCGGATGTGGCGTGGCCGCCGGGCCAACCGCGCCACCGATTTCTGGATCACGCTATTGCAGGGACACCCGACCTTCGTGTTCCATCCCGCGCACGTGGCCAACCACCATCGCCACCGGCATGGTCCGCAAGACATCGCGCGCACTTATCGCTTCGGCGGCGACACCAATCACCTGTGGGGCTATCTGGCACACCCCGTACAGGCAGTCTGGGTGCTCTACCCCGCTTTCGTCCGCTGGCTGTGCCGCCTGTATCGGCACTGGCCCGGCGCCTGGCGCTACTGCATGGCCCAGTACGCCGCCTGGCTGGGCCTGTGGGCCGGGCTGCTGGCGCTGAACCCGGCCAAGGCCCTGGTGTTCGTGATCGTGCCGCAACTGCACGGCCTGCACTGGCTGCTGGCGACCAACTACCTGCAACACGCGCATGCCGACGGCGGCCCCGCGCGCGGCCGCGCGCTGGGCTATGCCCGCAACTTCGAAGGATTGGTCAACCCGCTGCTGTTCAACATCGGCCTGCACACCGCCCACCATGAACACTCGCGCGCCCACTGGTCCGAGCTGACCGGCCTGCACCACCGGCGCTACCGGCATCGCGTGCCGGTAGCGCTGAGCGAACGCGGCCTCGCGCCCTACATGTTCCGCGTCTTCATCCTGGGGACCTTCAGCGCGCGCTTTCGCTCGCGGCCCCTGATGACACAGGCCACGCCACGCTAGGCCGCCGCGCCCTTCAAGAGAACCCCATGCCCATCGCCTTCGACCGCGTCTACCTGCAAAGCGCCGGCTACTTCATGCCCGGCCAGCCGGTGTCCAACGATGAACTGGACCGCTACATCGCGCCCCTGAACCGCATCTCCGGACGCATCAAGCAGCGCATCCTGGCCGAGAACGGCATCAAGCAGCGCTACTACGCCATCGACGCCGAGGGCGCCACCGTGTACAGCAACGCCAGGATGGCCGTCCATGCCATCCAGGACTGCCTGCGGCGCGCCGACGCCCGCCTGGCCGACGTGTCGCTGCTGGCCAGCGGCAGCTCGGGCGGCGACGCCCTGATGCCCGGCTTCGCCAACATGATCCAGGGCGAACTGGCCGCCCACCCCATGGAAACGCTATCGGTGCACGGCATCTGCGCCGCCGGCGTCTCGGCCATCCAGGCCGCCGCCCAGGCCGTGGAAATGGGCGGCCACGACCGCGCCCTGGCGGTGGCCAGTGAACTACCCTCGCGGCTGTTCAAACGTTCACGCTTCACCGCGCGCGGCTACGATGCCGACTTCGACTCCCACTTCCTGCGCTGGATGCTGTCGGACGGCGCCGGCGCGCTGCTGCTGGGCAACGCGGGCTCGGCGCTGCCCGGCGCCTCGCGGGGCATGCGCCTGAAACTGAAATGGGTGCACCAGCGCTCGTTCTCGGGCGACTATCCGGTATGCATGCAACTGGGCCTGTCGGCGGACCGCGAACGCGTGCACCTGGACTACCCCTCGTGGACCGAGGCGGAAGCCGACGGCGCGCTGGCGCTGCGCCAGGACATCCGCCTGCTGCCCCACCTGTTCGACATCGGCATCCACGAGTACGCCCGTCTCGCGCGGGACGGCTGGGTCCGGTCCGACCGGATCGATCACTTCCTGTGCCACTACTCGTCCGAGAAATTCATCCCCGTCGTCAAGGACCTGCTGGAGAAAGCCGGCCTGGAAATCCCGCACGAACGCTGGTACAGCAACCTCGCCTGGCGCGGCAATACCGGCGCCGCGTCCATCCTGATCATGCTGGCCGAATTCCTGGAGACGCGCGCCGTGGAACCCGGCCAGCAGATCCTTTGCTACATCCCCGAGTCCGGGCGCTTCACCACCGCCTACATGCTGTGGGAAGTGGAAAGCCTGGATGCCGCGCCCGCCACGGCTGCCGCTCCACGCGTGACGCGCGTGGCCGACGCGCCCGACACCGACCCCATCGCCCCGCCCCATGACCCGGCCACCGCATCGCCGGAACTGGGGCCGCTGCTGACCGAACTGGCCTCCATCTGGCACGACTACCGCTCGCGCGTCTGGCGCACTCCTGTCGTGCACAAGCTGCGCACCCGCCGCTTCCAGGCCGCCGACTACCTGACCTGGATGGAAAACTGGATTCCCCAGGTCCGCGAAGGCAGCAAATGGATGCGCGAGGGCGTGGCCTCGCTGGGGCCGGACTACCAGCCCCTGGCCGCCTTGATCGAGACCCATGCGGGAGAAGAACAGAATGACTTCAAGATCCTGTTCCAGGACTACCGGAACGCCGGCGGCCGCATCGACGACCTCGACGCCCTGCGCCGCAACCCTGGCGGCGAGGCCTTGAACGCCTACCTGCACGGTCTGGCCGCCACGCGCGATCCGATCGGTCTCCTGGGCGCCATCTACATCATCGAAGGGACCGGCCAGCGCATCATCCCCGCCCTGCTGCCGCTGCTCAAGGCCAGCCTGCCGCTGCCGCCGGACACCTACCGCTTCCTGGAATACCACGGCCACAACGACGAAAACCACCTGGCCCGCTGGCTGGCCGCCGTCGAACTGGCCCTGGACTGCGACCCCGCCGGGAACGCCGCCCGGCGCATCATCGACACCGCCCGCCACACCGCGGCCCTGTACCTGATGCAATTCCACCACGTCATGGAGGACGAGGCCCGATGAGAAAAAGAAAAGACCCCGACTTCCTGGCCAAGGCGCACGACCCCGCCGACCCCAATCCCTGGCTGGCCCTGTACCTGGACCGCAGCACCCCCCTGCCCGACGAGGTCAAGAAAAGCTGGCTGACCGATTCCAGCAGCAACTCGCGCCAGTACCTGCTGCCCCTGCTGCGCCCCATCGCGCGCGGCTTCATCATCCTGATCCAGGTGCTCAAGATCTTCCTGCCGCGCAGTTGGTCGCACTCCCGGCTGCTGCACCGCGTGCTGGCGTGGGGGCTCACGCGCTTCGTCTCGCCCGAGGCGAACTGGCTGATCCTGCGCCACTTCCACCTGGGGGCGCAGATCCTGGCATTCATCGCGGCGAACTCACCGGTGCCGATCACCACCACGCCGCTGGAACCGAGGAACATCGACGACCTGAAGGACGACCTGTTCGTCAAACACGATCTGAACCTATTCAACTTCGTCATCCGCCTGAACCAGGCCCTGCGCGACGCCGGTGTCGAGATGCACCCACCGGCCCGCGTGGATTTTTCCATGATCCGCGACCCGGGCCTGCGGCTGGAGGACATGCCGCGCACACGGCTGAACTTCCTGGACCTGCAAAGCGCGATCGAACTCTTCACGCCGCTGTACCAGCTGATGCTGACCGACAACGACTTCTGGCGCGCCGCCAACTCGCTGCAACTGGACGAGACCATAGGCATCTACGCCGCCAGGCTGATGGGCGCGCCGGAGCATCTCATCCTGGTCAACAACAAGCATCCGCTGGTGCCGATGTCGACTTTGCGGGCGGGGTACCGGCTGGTGCTGCATGGCCTGTCGACGGAGATGCTGCACAGCCTGTTGATGGACAGGAAAGCCGCGCGTGAAGGAGACGCGTAGGCACCGCCCAGCCACCCGGCCGCCGGCGCCCGGCCTCCCGGCCTCAGTGCGTCATCCGTGCCGCGATCAGGAACCGCGACACCATGTTGTAAGCCGCCACCGTGACCAGGATGTCGACCTTCTGGTGCTCGCTCATCCCCCGCGTGGCGCGCTCGTACAGCTCGTCTGGCACCGCGATGTCGCGGGTCATCGCATCGGCCAGCTCCAGGGCAATGGCCTGCGCCTCGGTGAAGGCGGGGGAGCCCGGCTTGAAATCGCGCACCGCGTCGATCGCCTCCCGCGACACGCCGGCCTTCAAGGCATGCGGCACGTGAGCCTCGAATTCGTAGTGGGCGCCGTTCAGGATCGCCACCCGCAGGATGATCAACTCCCGCACACCCGGATCGATGCTGTTGCGATTGCGTACCGCCGAGAGCAGTTGCTCCCAGCCATGCGCCACTGGCGGACTGTTCAGCAGCACCTGGTACAACAACGACACCTGGCCGCGTTCCGCGATCAGTTGGGCCTCTTGCTTGGCCAGTTCGGGACGGGTACCGGGTTCGATCGGGGGGATGCGCATGCTGCGGGAACTCCTGTGGAAACGTCGGACGATGGGAGGCGCCAAGATAGCACTATCGATCGACGAGTGTTCAGGCGCTCCGCGCGTAATACCCCAGGAACATGGCGACAGCCGAATCGGCCACCCGCTCCCGGTCGGCCCGCGCCAACGGCGGCTGCCCGAGAGTGACCTGGGGCCAGAACGCGAAACTCTTCACCAAGCCTTCCAACTGGTGGCCCGCGAAGCCCGGATCCACCGGGGCCAGGCGCCCGTCATGCATGGCCGCCTGTATCCAGGCGGTCACGCCGCTTCCCTTCTCGTCCATCCGGCAAACGATGTCCTGGGCCCGATCCGGGGCATGGATGATTTCGGCCATGGCCACCCGCGCCAGCGCGATGAAATTCGGATCGCCCAGCAGTTCCAGCTTCTGCATCAATAGCTGGCGCAGTTGCTGCGTCAGGGGAAGATCGGACCGGTAGGGTAAATCGACGCTGGCGGCGCTGCTCGCCCACAGCTGTTCGAGCATCAGCGCGAACAGTTCTTCCTTGCTCGGAAAGTGGTTGTAGACAGTGCGCTTGGACACGCCCGCCGCCTGGGCGATGCGGTCCATGCTGGTCGCCTCGTAGCCGGCGGTGCGGAACTCCTCCACCGCCGCGCGCACGATGTCCTCGCGTTTACGTTCGGTCAGCCGCTTCGTCGGCCGGGAGGTGCGCGGATGTTGATCTTCGGGTGACATGCCACGAATTTTACACTGTGCAGTGTACTTTTTGAAAAATGGAAACTACACTGTGCAGTGTAATTAATGCCACGTCTTCCATGAAGCGCCTGTTCCTCGTCATCCTGCTCGGAATCTTCGCCGTGACCGCCATCGCCACCTGCCATCGCCCAGCCCTGCCCAGCTACCCGGAATCGCCGCAGCACCGCGACGGACGCTTCCACAATCCGGTCCCGCGCCCCGCCATCGGCTTGTGGCAGGGACTGAAACTGGCCTGGACCTTCTTTTTCGCCAAACCGGACGGCACCGTTCCCGATACGCCCATCCCGGTGCGCGCCCTGGATCGTGCGCAGCTTGAAGCGGCGCCCGACCACAGCCTATATCGCCTGGGGCATTCGACCGTGCTGATGAAGCTGCGAGGGCGCTACTGGCTGACGGATCCCGTGTTTTCCAGGCGCGCCTCGCCGGTGCAATGGGCCGGCCCGGCACGCTTCCATGCGCCGCCCATCGCCATCGAGGATCTGCCACCGATCGCGGGCGTCATCCTCTCGCACAACCACTACGATCACCTCGACCACGCCGCGGTCGCGCAACTGGACGCCAAGACCACCCGATTCATCACCCCGCTGGGCGTCGGCGACCAGTTGATCGCCTGGGGTATCGATCCCGCCAAGGTGGAACAGCTGGACTGGTGGCAGTCGGCCGACATCGATGGCCTGCGCCTGACCGCCACGCCCGCCCAGCACTTTTCCGGCCGGGGCCTGACGGACAGCGACCGCAGCCTCTGGGCCTCCTGGGTCATCCAGGACGCCGGCCTGCGTGTCTTCTTCAGCGGCGACAGCGGCTACTTCGACGGTTTCAAGAAGATAGGCGATGCCTATGGCCCCTTCGACCTGACCTTGATGGAAACCGGCGCCTACGATGAGCGCTGGGCTTTCGTGCACATGCAGCCCGAACAGACGCTGCAGGCGCATCTCGATCTGCGCGGCCGCTGGCTGCTTCCGATCCACAACGGCACGTTCGACCTGGCATTGCATCCCTGGGAACAGCCATTCGAACGCATCCTGGCATTGGCTGCCGCGCACCGGGTGGCGCTGACCACCCCGGTCATGGGCGAGCGGATCGACATGCGTGCGCCCGGACCCGGCACGCCATGGTGGCGCAAGGCGCTGCGCGCCGAAGGTCCGACGCCATCCACATCCCAGGCGATCGTGCGCTAAAGCTCCAGTGCCTCCTTCAACAGCGCAACCCGGGGATTGGCCGGCCCCTTGCGAACGATCAACGCCACCACGCTGGCAGGCGGCTCGGGCACGACGCGTATCTGCTTGACCGAGCCCGCCCGCAACGCGCTGTGATGAAGCAGCGCCACGTCCGGCACGATGCCTATGCCCAGGCCGGCGCCCACGAACTGGACGCTGGTGGTCGGACTGGTCGACTCGATCACCGGCACGGGCACCGGGACGCCGGCATGGGTGAAGCAGTCCTCGATCAGCTTGCGGCCCATCGAGCCTTCCACCGGCATCACCCACGGCTCCTGCGACAAACGGGTCCACTCCACGCGCCGCGCGCGCGCCAGCGGGTGGCCCGGGGACGCGACCACGGCGAACTGCGCCTCGAACAACTTGATGTACTCGAAGGCATCGGTATCGGATTCCAGCATCTGTACCGGAAAAGTGGTGACCAACGCATCGAGTTCGCCCCGGGCAAGCGCGTCGATCAGCGCGGGGACGCGGTCTTCCAGCAGTTGCACCCGCACGGGTAGTTCCTGCTGCACCAGCTTCGCCACCACGCCCGGCATATAGGTCTGCGCCAGGAATGGCGGCGCGCCTATCCGCACCTGGGCCATGAAGCGATCGACCGCCACGGCCTCGCTGCGCAGGTGGTGCAACTCTTCCAGCAGCAGGGTGGCGCCGCGCAGCACGACGCTGCCCCGGTCGGTCGGCGTCAGGCCGCGCGCCGTGCGCACGAACAAGGGGAAGCCGAACGCGCTCTCGATCTCCGTCAGCGCCTTGCTGATGGCCGGTTGCGTCAGGTTGAGCGACTGGCCCGCCGCGCGCAGGCTGCCCGTGGCCTGCACCTCCTTCAACAGACGCAGGTGGCGAAAGCGCAGCTTGGCTACCAGATGGTCGGGTTCGATCACTTCGCTTCTCCGCAGACATCAAACATAAAGCTATCACTCTATGAAAATATATTACTTTTATATTTACGACAGTTCGCTATCCTTCACGCATTCCTATACCAAGCATCACAAGGAGACGACATGGAACGCCGCACCTTCTGCCTGGGCGCCCTGGGCGCCGGAATGATGCTCGACCACGCGGCGTGGGCCGCGCCCGCCTATCCTTCGAAAGCGGTGCGCATCGTCGTGCCCTACGCCGCCGGCGGCGGACCCGACATCATGATGCGGCAATTCGGCCCTTTGCTGGGCGCCGCGCTGGGCCAGCCCATCGTGGTCGACAACAAGGTCGGCGCGGGCGGCGTGCTGGCCGCCCAGCACGTCGCGCAGGCGCCGGCCGACGGCTACACCGCGCTGATGGGGTCGAACTCGCACCTGATCCAGAAGGCCTTGCAGCCCAGCCTGATGTTCGACCCGGTCAACGATTTCGCGCCGGTCACCGCCATCGCGACCTCCCCCACCGTGCTGGTCGTCTCCGCAAGCTCGCCCTACCACAGCCTGCAAGACCTCGTTGCCGCCTTGCGCGCCAGCTCCAGGAAGTTGAACTACGCCTCGGGCGGCATCGGATCGGGCGCGCATCTGGGCGGCGCCACTTTCGTGTCGTTGCTGAAGGTCGAAGCGGTGCACATTCCGTTCAAGGGTTCGGTGGAAATTCCCATCTCGCTCCAGCGCGGCGACACTGACTTCGCCTTCACCATCGCGGGCACCGCCATTCCCCAGGTCAAGAGCGGCAAGCTGCGCGCCCTGGCCGTGACCAGCCGCGAGCCCCTGGCCGAGCTGCCCGGCGTTCCCCCTCTGTACGAACTGCTGCACAGCGACCTGGCGGTCCAGGAGTTCTGGTTCGGCATCTGGCTGCCCAGGAAATCGCCCGCCGAAACGGTCGACAGGCTCTTTGCCGCGACCACGGCGGCGCTCAAGGACCCGTCGGTCAAGGGCCTGTTCGAAGCGGCCGGCAACCGCGTGATCCAGAGCGCCAGCCCACAGGCCGACGCCGCCTTCGTACGCGACGAATATCGCAAGTGGGCCGACATCATCAAACTGACCGGCATCACCGCCGGCTGAACGGAAAAGCTTCATGTCCAAGCCACTCGAAGGCGTGCGCGTGCTGGATCTGTCGCACGTGATCGCCGGCCCCCTGGCCTCGTTCTACCTGGCGCAGCTGGGCGCCGAAGTCATCAAGGTGGAGCCGCCGCTGGCGGGCGAGGTGCTGCGCTCGATGAAAGAAGGCGCCGACACCGACACGCCCACCGGCTTCGCCGCCCTGAACGCCGGCAAGCAGTCGCTGGCGCTGGACATCCGGAGCGCGCAAGGCGCCGAACTGTTGCGCACCCTGGCCGCGTCCGCCGATGTCTTCATCGAGAACTTCCGGCCCGGCGTGGTCGCGCGCCACGGACTGGACTACGCATCGATCCAGGCCGTGAAACCTGACATCGTCTACTGCTCCATCTCCGGTTTCGGCCAGCAAGGCGACTGGTCGCAGCGCGGCGCCTACGACCACGTCGTGCAGGCCCTGACCGGCATGATGATGATGTCCGGCGAAGGCCACGACGCGCCGCCGCTCAAGGTCGGCTTTCCCGTCATCGACGTCGCCGTCGGCATGCTGGGGGCGCTGTCCATCGTCTCCGCGCTGCATCGCCGGTCGCGCGACGGCAGCGGCCAGTACATCGACGCCTCCATGGTGCAGGCTTCCCTGATGCTGATGTACACCAACACCTGCGCCTACCTGACCGACGGTACCCCCACGCGCCGCGTCGGCAACCGCGGCTACACGGGCAGCCCCGCGGCCGACACCTATCCGTGCGCGGACGGCTGGCTGGCGGTGGCCGCGAACACGCCGGCCCAGTTCCGCAAGCTGGCCGCCGTCCTCGGGGTCGAGGAGCTGTGCGGCGACGCGCGGGCGCTGGACCTGGCCGCGTTCAACGCTCCCAATGGCTTCGTCGTGCCGAACGACCGCGAATACGTCGCGCAGCGCCTGCGGCAGGCCTTCGCGGCCCACAGCGCGGCGCGCCTCGAGGAACGCCTGAGCCAGGTGGGCGTGCCCGCGGCCCGCGTAAGAAAGCTGGAGGAATTCCTGGACGAGGCCGATGCCACCGGCTGCGTGAACCTGCCGGACTATCGCTTCCACCAGGGCGGCGGCGAAGTCCGCACCCGGGGCATCGGTTTCCACTTCGACCAGGACGGCGGCCCCAGCCCCGACGGCGCGCCCGCGCTGGGCGAAGGCACCCACGCCGTACTGGCCGAAGCCGGCCTGGACGAAGCGTCCATCGCCGAACTGGAACGCGCCGGGATCATCCGCACACACGCCAAGGCGGCCGCGCCCCAGGCGTCCTGACAACCTCGACCAATCCGAGAACCTATGACACCTCTCCTGCAAGGCCGCATCGCCATCGTCACCGGAGCCGGCCGCGGCCTGGGCCGCTCCCACGCCCTGGAACTCGCCCGCCATGGCGCCAGGGTCCTGGTCAACGACATGGGCGCCGACCGGCCCGGCTCCGAGGCCCAGGCCGTCGTGGACGCCATTCGCGCGGCCGGCGGGCAGGCCCACGCAAACGGCACCGACGTGACGGATCCCCAGCAGGTCCAGGCCATGGTGCAACAGGCCGTGGCGCAGTGGGGCCGGGTCGACATCCTGGTGAACAACGCCGGCATCCTGCGCGACAAAAGCTTCGCCAAGATGAGCCTGGAGGATTTCCGGCTCGTCATGGAGGTCCACCTGATGGGCTCGGTGCACTGCACCCACGCCGTGTGGAACGCCATGCGCGAACAAAACTACGGACGCATCGTGATGACGACCTCGTCCTCCGGCCTGTACGGCAACTTCGGACAGGCCAACTACGGCGCGGCGAAGATGGCCCTGGTCGGCCTGATGCAGACCCTGGCCCTGGAAGGCGAGAAGTATGGCGTGCGGGTGAACTGCCTGGCCCCCACGGCCGCCACGGCCATGACCGAAGGACTGCTGGAACAGGAAGCGCTGGACCTGCTGTCGCCCACCTCGGTCAGCCCCGCCCTGGTGGCCCTGGTCGCCGAAAACGCCCCGACCCGCACCATCCTGATGGCCGGCGCCGGCAGCTTCGAACAAGCCAACATCACCATGACCCAGGGCATCTGCCTGAGCGGCGCCGAGCTGTCGGCCAACGTCCTGGCCCGGCGGCTGGGCGAAGTGGCCGACCGCCGGGGGGAAGTCGTTCCCGCCACCGGCTTCGACCAATTGCGCCATGAAATCGCCAAGGCCCAGGCGCAGCGCCAGCCCGCCCCCTCCTCGGTCTGACCGCACACCATGGCAACCCGAGAAGTCGTCGTCCTGTCGGGCGTGCGCACCCCCATAGGCAGTTTCGGCAAAAGCCTGAAGGACGTCGCGCCCGCCACGCTCGCCACCGAGGTCCTGCGCGCCGCCGTCGCGCGCGCGAATATCGAACCGGCCCAGGTCGAGCATGTCTGCTTCGGCCAGGTCATCAATACCGAACCCCGCGACCTGTACTTGTCGCGCATCGCCGCCATCGAGGGCGGCTGCGGCCAGGAAACGCCGGCCTTCAACGTCAACCGTTTATGCGGATCGGGCCTGCAGGCCATCGTGTCCGCGTCGCAGTCCATCCTGCTTGGCGACTGCGCCACGGCGGTCGCCGGCGGCGCCGAAAACATGTCGCGCGCCCCGTACGCCAGCCAGGCCATGCGCGCAGGCGCGCGCCTGGGCGACACCCCGATGGTGGATACGCTGCTGGGCGCGCTGCACGACCCCTTCCACCGCATCCACATGGGCATGACGGCAGAGAACGTCGCCCGGCAATATGGCATCACGCGCGGGGAACAGGATGCGCTGGCCGTCGAAAGCCATCGCCGCGCGGCACGGGCCAACGCCGAAGGCCGCTTCGCCTCGCAGCTCGTCCCGCTCACGGTGCCGGGCCGCAAGGGCAGCACCACTTTCGCCCAGGACGAGCACATCCGCGGCGACGTCAGCCTGAGCGACCTGGCGGCCCTGCGGCCCGCGTTCGCGCCGGACGACGGCACCGTCACGGCCGGCAACGCCTCGGGTATCAATGACGGCGCCGCCGCGCTCGTACTGATGGAACGCGCCCGCGCGCAAGCCTGCGGCGCGCGGCCCCTGGCCCGGCTGGTGGCCTATGCCCATGCGGGCGTCGATCCGCGCTACATGGGCATGGGCCCCGTTCCCGCCACGCGCGCCGTGCTGGACAAGGCGGGCCTTTGCGTGGACGATATCGACGTCGTCGAATCCAACGAGGCCTTCGCGGCGCAGGCCTGCGCGGTCGCCCGCGAGCTTGGACTGGACCCCGCCAAGGTCAATCCCAACGGATCGGGCATCGCACTGGGCCATCCGGTGGGCGCGACGGGCGCCATCATCACCGTCAAGGCCTTGCACGAACTCCAGCGTATCGGCGGCCGGTATGCGCTGGTCACCATGTGCATAGGCGGCGGCCAGGGCATCGCCGCCATCTTCGAACGGATCTGATCATGGCCAGCCGCCCCCCTGTTTCATTCGACTCCGTACAGGCGCTCATGCGCTTCGTGGGGAAACCCGCGATCGTCTCCGAATCCATCGTCGTGGACCAGGAGATGATCGACCGGTTCGGACAGGTCACGCGCGACAACCAATGGATCCATATGGACCCGGCGCGCGCGCGGGCCGAGTCGCCATATGGGCAGACCATCGCCCATGGCTTCCTCGTGCTGTCCCTGCTGACGTATTGGCAAGCGAGCTGCGTCGCCTTTCCCGGCGCGGCCATGGCGTTGAACTACGGCTTCGACAAGATCCGCTTCACGGCCCCCGTGCCTTCCGGGGCCCACGTCTCGGCCCGGTTCGCCTTGGCCGACGTAAAGGAAACCCGGCCCGGCGAGGCCCGTTGTTCGTGGGACGTCACGGTCGAGGTCGAGGGTGCGCCGCGGCCGTCGGTCCATGCGGCATGGCAGATCATGGTCCGCTACGAGGGCCGGGTGCCGGCTTGACTTCGCCAGGACCGTGGCCGAGGCCTTGAGTCGCCCGAGCGCTCAGCCTCCGGCATGCATGTCCCGGAACAACCGGGGAGACATCCCGAACCGGCGTTCGAAGGCCTCGGCAAAACGCGCCGCTGGAAACAGCCCCACCTGCACCGCCACCGACTTCAACGACAGCCCCCGGGACAGCAGCATGCGAGCGGCATCCAGCCGCGCGGTCTCGACGAAGCGGGCCGGCGTCACGCCCGTCGCCGCGACGAACCTGCGGTGGAAGGTACGTTCGGCCAGCCCCGCGCGGGCCGCCAGCGCCGGCACGTCCAGCGGCTCCTGGAGATGGCCCTGTATCCACGCGATCAGCTCGCCAAAGGGGCTGTCGGCCCGGGCCTGCGCCTGGAGCACGGGACTGAACTGGGACTGATAGCCCGGACGGCGGGCGTACAGCACCAGCCGCTGCGCGACCTCGCCGGCGACCTTCGCGCCCAGGTCGGCGGCGACCATCGCCAGGGCCATGTCGATGCCGGTCGTCACGCCGGCCGAGGTCCAAAGGTGTCCGTCCACGACATACAGGGAATCGGGGTCCACCTCCACCTTGGGAAAGGCCTTGGCCAAAGGCGTGCAGGCATCCCAGTGCGTGGCGACGCGGCGGCCATCGACCAATCCAAGCGCCGCCAGGACGAAGATGCCGGAACAGATCGAGCCCCACCGCCCGGCCCTGCCGGCAAGCCGCGCGAGCAACGGCCCCAAGGCCGGATCGGCCATCGCCCGCAGCAGCGGCTCCCGCTCGGCGCCCACGACCAGCAGCGTATCGATCGATGGCGCAGCCGGCGCATCGATGCCGCGTGTCTCGACGACAATGCCGCTGCTGCTCGCCACCGGTCCACCCTGGCCCGATAGCAGTTCGATTTCATAGAACGGTGCCTCGCCGCCCAAGGCGTGGTTGGCGCCACTGAAGACGGCTCCCGGCCCGGACACATCCAGAATCTCGAACCCTGGATAGACGACGAATACGATGCGGTGCATTGGCAGAAATTAATGTATTTTTGACATTTCCGCCATGCCATGAAGCGAGTAGATTGAGACCTGACAGCCGATGCTCCCGGCTCGGAGAATCCCGATCATGCTCAACCCCCACGTCACCCGGGGTGGACTGGCACTCGTCGTGCTCGCGCTGGCCGGCGTCGCGGTTTGGCTGCTCAGCCTGCCACCGGCGCCCGCCCTGGGCGCCACGCCGCCGGTCGCGACGAGCGAAATGGACGCCCTGCTGGCCGCCTTGAAACCGCCCGGACACAAACGCCCCCTGGTGGCGGTCCTGGCCCTCAACGACGCCACCGAAACCACCGACTACCTGATGCCGACCGGCATCCTGCGGCGCGCCGGCGTGGCCGACGTCGTGACGCTGGCGACCGGGCAAGGTCCGGTCAGGCTTTTCCCGGCGCTGACCGTCCAGGCCGACGCCACCATCGCGCACTTCGACGCGCGGCATCCAGCGGGCGCCAACTACGTCATCGTGCCCGCCATGAGCCGCGACGACGATCCGGCCGTGCTGGCCTGGCTCAGGGAGCAGTCCCGCAAAGGCGCGATCATCCTGGGCGTGTGCGCGGGGGCCAAGGTCGTCGCCGCGGCCGGCCTGCTGGAGGGCAGGCGCGCGACCACCCATTGGTACTACCTGCGGGACATGCTGGGCAAGCACCCTGCCATCACCTATGTCGCCAACCGGCGCGTGGTGGCGGACCGGGGCGTCGCGACCAGCACCGGCATCTCCGCGTCGATGCCCATGATGCTGATCCTGATCGAGGCCATGGCCGGACGGCGGAAGGCCGAAGCGGTGGCCCGCGACCTGGGCCTGCCCTCGTGGGACCTGCGCCACGCCAGCCACGCCTTCACGCTGACCCGGCCTTTCGCGGCGACGGTGCTCGGCAACGTGCTGGCATTCTGGAACCGGGAACGGATAGGCGTGGCACTCGAGCCCGGCATGGACGAAGTTTCGCTGGCCCTGGTCGCCGACGCCTGGTCACGCACCTACCGGTCGCGGGCCGTGACGTTCGCGCAAACCTCTCAAGCGGTCGAAACCCGCAACCAGGTTCGCGTCATTCCGGAAGCGGTGTCAGCCGACCGGCCTTCGGCCAGCCACACGGCCGCCTTCACCGACCAGCGCCCGGCACAAGCGCTGGACCAGACGCTGCGAGCCATCGCCGGACGCTACGGCGCCCGCACCGCCAACGTCGTCGCCCTGCAACTCGAATATCCCTGGAGCGCCTCGCCATGATCCCCATCCTTACCGCATTTGAACACTCGCCCGACGGCGGCCGGGGCCTGGCGCGCGACATGCGCATACGCTGGGCGCTGGAGGAAGTGGGCCAGCCCTACCATGTCCGCCTGCTTTCGTTCGAGGCGATGAAACAGCCCGAACACCTCGCGCGCCACCCCTTCGGGCAGATCCCGGCCTATGAAGAAGGCGATTTCGCGCTGTTCGAATCAGGCGGCATCGTGTTCCACATCGCCGAACGCCATGGCAGCCTGCTTCCCCGCGATCCCCATGCGCGGAGGCGCGCCATCATGTGGATGTTCGCGGCGCTCAACACGGTGGAGCCATCGGTTTTCGAGCGCGTGCTTGCCAGGATCCTCGAGCGGGACACCCCCTGGCACGACAGCCGCCTGCGTGTACTCGAAGACCGCATCCGGGACCGGGTGGGACACCTTGCCCGCCACCTGGGCGACGCCGCCTGGCTGGACGGCGACTTCAGCGCCGGTGACCTCCTGATGGTGACGGTGCTGCGCTGGCTGAACAGCTCGAACATACTGGACGATTATCCGACCATCGCCGCCTATGTCGCCCGCGGCGAAGCGCGGCCGGCCTTCCAGCGCGCCTTCGCGGCACAACTGGCGGACTTCAACAAAGGCTCCGCCCCAGCCCCCTGAACCGGGCGCGGACCCGCAACCGGGACGGCGCGGCATACACTGTCGGTCAACCCCTCTTTTCGCGGGTCTCGCGCCCCGCCCTATCGTGACCGACACGTCCTTCACCTCCCTGCCCCTTTTGCCCGCCTTGCTGGACAACCTGCAAGGCCTGGGCTTCGAACAGATGACGCCCATCCAGGCGCAGGGCCTGCCGCTCATCCTGGAGGGCCGTGACCTGATCGCCCAGGCCAAGACCGGCAGCGGCAAGACCGCGGCCTTCGGCCTGGGCATGCTGCAGAAACTGGACGTCGACCGCCTGGTTCCGCAGGCGCTGGTCGTCTGCCCCACCCGCGAACTGGCCGACCAGGTCGCCCAGGAACTGCGCCGGCTGGCCCGCCTGATCCCCAACGTCAAGATCCTGACCCTGTGCGGCGGCACCGCCGCCCGCCCCCAGGCCGAATCGCTGGCCCGCGGCACCCATCTGGTCGTGGGCACGCCCGGCCGTCTCCAGGACCACCTGGAACGCGGCACCCTGGACCTGTCCGCCCTGCACACCCTGGTGCTGGACGAGGCCGACCGCATGGTGGACATGGGCTTCTACGACGACATCGTCGCCATCGCCTCGCACTGTCCCGCCAAGCGCCAGACCCTGCTGTTCTCGGCCACCTACCCCGACAACATCCGCAAGCTCAGCGCCCGCTTCCTGCGCAATCCCGCTGAAGTCAAGGTCGAGGCCCAGCACGACGCCAGCCGCATCGAACAGGTCTTCTACGAAATCGACGAAGACGAAAGACTGGACGCCGTCGTCACCCTGCTGGCCCACTACCGACCCGTCTCCACCCTGGCCTTCTGCAACACCAAGATCCGCAGCCACGAACTGGTCGAACGCCTGCGCGCCGAAGGCATCAGCGCGCAGGCGCTCAACGGCGACCTGGAACAGCGCGAGCGCGACGAAATCCTGATCCAGTTCGGCAACCAGAGCTGCGCCGTCCTGGTCGCCACCGACGTCGCCGCCCGCGGCCTGGACATCCAGAACCTGGGCGCCGTGATCAACGTGGACGTGACCAAGGACACCGAGGTCCACATACACCGCATCGGCCGCAGCGGGCGTGGCGACCAGAAGGGGCTGGCCCTCAGCCTCTGCTCGCCCGAGGAAATGCGCTGGGCCAACCTGATCGAGCAATACCAGGGTTCGCCCCTGAAATGGGGCGATCTGAAGTCGCTGCGAACCAAGGCCGACCGGCCATTGCGGGCGCGCATGGTTACCTTGTGCATACAAGGGGGGAAGAAAGACAAGCTGCGGCCCGGGGACTTGCTGGGTGCGCTGACCGGAGATGGCGGGTTGGTATTCGATCAGGTCGGGAAAATCAACATCACCGAGTTCAATGCTTATGTGGCGCTGGACCGGCAGATAGCCAAGCAGGCGTTCTCGCGGATTTCCAATAGCAATATCAAGGGGCGGCGGTTCCGGATGCGGTTCCTGGAGGAGTTCTGAACTCCTCCGGATCGGGTGATCAGCAATCGATCAGATAGATTCCGCTATGCGGCAGCGCCATCCAGAAAGCCGATCACCTCGGCGATCCGGCCGCCCTCGTCCAGCCTGACCACGTCGGTTCCCCTGGCCACCGATGCCTCGGCGCCATTGCGCAGCGTCCAGCTGAACCGGACGAAATGCCCATGCCCGTCCGGCTCCCCCTCCAACGCAAAACGATGGCCGGGAAACTGCGCCATGGCGCTGTCCATCATGGCTTGCAATGCCTCATGCCCCTTGCCCGACATGAGCGGATCGGTATAGACCGCGTCCGGACGCCATGCGGACGATAATGCGGCGGACCGCTGGCCGGATGCTGCGTTCCAGGTTTCCAGATAGGCCTTCGCGACGATCTTCGGATCGGACATGATTTCAATCTCCTGTAGTTGGCCAGGAGAATGATGGGCCGGATGGAAAGACGAATCGATTACCTCTGAGGTAATCTCCCGCCAGCGGACCAACACCATGCAACCCGAGCACAGGAGTCACACGTGAGCACCGAGACAGTCGGCGACCTGACGCGCGCCTGGCGCAAACGCCGGGGGATCAGCCAGCTGGACCTCGCGCTCGATGCCGACGTGTCCGCGCGCCACCTGAGCTTCGTCGAAAGCGGACGTGCCAGCGCCAGCCGCGAACTGCTCTTGCGGCTGGGCGAGCAACTGACCATGCCGCTGCGCGACCGCAATCGCCTGCTCGTCGCGGGCGGCTACGCGCCGGTTTTCAACGCACGCACGCTGGACGATCCGGACATGGAACCCGCGCTGGCGGCGATTTCCTCCGTGCTCGATGCCAGCGCCCCCTACCCCGCCCTGGTGGTCGATCCATGGTGGAATCTGGTCCGCGCGAATCAACCCGCGCGGAAACTGCTCGAAGGCCTGCCGCCCCGCCTGACCACGGCGCCGATCAATGTATTGCGCGCCACGCTGGACCCCGAAGGCCTGGCACCCCGCATCGCCAACCTGACCGAGTGGCGGCATCATCTGCTTGCCCGGCTACGTGCGGACTTTACCGCCAGCGGCAACGCCGGACTCCTGGCACTGCACGATGAACTGGCCGCGATTCCGGTACCCGCCGGCAAGGCGCCGCCGGCGCAAGCGGCACGCATCGCCGTTCCGCTGATGCTGAGCATTCCCGGTGGCCCCGTGCTGTCACTGATTTCCACCACGACGGTATTCGGCACCGCGAACGACGTCACCCTTGCGGAATTGACACTGGAGAATTTCTTTCCGGCCGACCCCGCGACCCGGGATTTTTTTCTGGCCCATAAGTAAACAAAGGGAAAAACCGGCTGGCGACCGTCATTTGCCCCCTTTTTCATCATTGATTGCCACATCAACTCTTTTAGAATCAATACCTTGATGAAACCGGAATGACACCGCCGCCCACACCCTTGCCGCGCGAGAAGATCACGAATGCAGAATGAAGCTGTTTTGGATCATCGTCTTTTTGGGGGCCATGGCGTAAGCAGCTCGCTGCCGCGCCAGGGCCCGCGTGGCCGGAAAATGCCCCCCATCGTGTTCCGGTTGACCCTGGGCTTGGCCCTGGCCTGGCTGGCGCTGGTGGCCGGCCTGGGCTGGTGGACCTCGCAGCGGATCGTGAACGCGCGGCTGGACAACGTGGCCGCCAGCGCCGAATACGAAGCCAGGACCACCGCGCGCGTGGTCGACCGCCTGTTCACCGAGATGGTCAGCGTGGCCAACATGGTGGCACGCCAGGGCCAGGTCATCCAGCTCGCCGCCCGCTACCGCACCGACCTGCCCGGCGCCGCCGAACTGACGCGCCAGCAGCGCGCCGCGCAGTTCACGCAAGACCCGCTGGTACGCCGGGTCGGCGACTACATGAACGCGCTGGCCAGCGATCTGCGCTATGCCCGCATCTACATGAACAACATGTCGGATGACACCGTCACCGCCAGCAACTGGGCCGAATCCGACAGCATCGTGGGCATGATCTACTCGGGCCGAACCTACCTGATCGACGCGCTGCGCCACGGCACGGGCCAGCAATTCGGCATCGCCCGCCTCAACAACAGCCCCTCGTATTTCGTCAGCAGCCGCATCGAAGACGCCAACGACGCGCCGCAGGGCTCGGTCACGGTGAAATTCGACGCGCCCGAGATGGCCGCCTACCTGGTCGGACGGCACATTGCCCTGATCGTGAACCGCCAGGGCCGCGTGATCACCGCCTCGTCCGAAGCCTTCATGCTGCGCAACCTGGCCGCGCTCCTGCCCCCCGGCACCGTGCTGCCACCCGACGGCGGCGAAGAGCCCGGCAAGTCCATGGACACGCATCCGATCGCGAACGCCGGCCCCGATGCCGGCCAATGGCTCATCGACGGCAAGCCCTACCTGATACGGCGCCAGCCGCTGACCAACCCCCAATACCAGTTGATCACCCTGGCCACGCTCGACCACGTGGCGCCCATGCGCACGCAGCACCTGTACACCGCCGGACTGGTGGCGGTGGTCGGCCTGGTCCTGATCCTGCTGTCCGGCCAGGCGGCCGGACAAATGGTGATGCGCCGCCAGGAAGAACAATACGCGGCCAACTACGACGCCCTGACCGGCCTGCCCAACCGCCGCGCCGTCCTGGCCGAACTGGACCGCCTGTTCACCCTGGCGAAAGAAACCCAGCGATGGGTACTGGTCGCCTTCATCGACCTGGATGGCTTCAAGACCATCAACGACACCTACGGACACGTGGTCGGCGACAAATTCCTGATCGAGGTCGGCCAACGCATGTCCGCCGGCCTGCGCAAGAACGACATGCTGGGCCGGCTGGGCGGCGACGAATTCGTCGTGATCGGACTGGTCGACCCGCCCCAGCCCGACGACCCGGACGGCCCGGTCGAGACCATGCGCCGCCGGCTCGCGCCGCTGCTGACCGGCACCTACACCTTTGCCGAGTGCAGCTTCGACTATCCCGGCGCCAGCTTCGGCATCGCCAGCGTCGATCCCTCCGCCAGTTCGCTGCAAGCCGTGCTCAAGGTGGCCGACCAGCTCATGTATGCCGACAAACAAGCACGCCGAACCCAACGAACGACATGATCCTGCCAACCGTGCTCGCGCTCCTCGCGGCCTTCACCTTCGCCGCGAACAACGCCACGCTGCGCCGCGGGGTCGTCGATGGGACCCTGTCCCAGGCCATGGTCGTCACCCTGCTGCTTGGAACGATACTGGTCTGGATAGCGGTGCTGGCCGCCGGGGGTACCGCCCAGGTGCAAGCGCTTCCGCTACGCTCGACGCTGCTCTTCTCCGCCGCCGGCCTGCTGCACTTCGGCTTCGGCCGCTATTGCAACTACCGCGCGACGCGCGCCATGGGCACCGTGCTGGTCGGCCCCGTGCAGCAGACCAGCATCCTGATCACGCTGGTGCTGGCCATCGTGCTTCTGGGCGAGCGGCTGACCGCGATGCATATCGTCGGCATCGTCCTGATCATGGCGGCGCCGATGCTGGCGGCCCGGGCGCATGCTCCGGCCTCCTTTCGTCCATTCAAACCAGCGCCCGACGCTGAACCGGCCAAGCCCGGAGCGAAGCTCACGGCCGGAGGCTTCCAGCCCAAGCTGGGCGAAGGCTACCTGTTCGCCACCCTTTCGGCGCTGGCGTACGGATCAAGTCCCATCCTGGTCCGCCAGGCCATGGTAGAGGGAAGCGGGATGGCCGGAGGCCTGGCCGGCGCCGCCGTGGCCTATACCGCCGCGACCGCAGGCGTGGTGGCCCTCGTCATCTGCCAGGGCGGCCTGGGCCGGTCGCTGACCATGTCGCGCCCCACGCTCGGATGGTATTCGGTCGCGGGCGTGACCGCCGTGGCATCGCAGATCTTCGTCTACATGGCGCTTGCCATCGCGCCAGCCTCGGTCGTGATCCCGATACAGCGGACGTCGCTCGTCATGCGGGTGTGGTTCGCGCGGGTGCTGAATCCGGAGTTGGAGTCGTTCGATGGGCCGGTGTTGCTGGCGACGGTTGTGTCCTTGATTGGGGCGGTGGCGTTGGCGGCGGATCCGGGGTGGTTTGGGATGAAATAGCGGAACACCTAGCTCATGCCCACACCAGCTTGAGCAAGACCGCCGACAAATAAAGCCCGCCCCCGAAAACCGCATGCGTTGCCAGGCTGCGCATACGGTTCTTCATCGGCGTCGGCGTACGGGATGAAGCAACGCCCGCGCCCATAGCCGGCTGCATGACGAACCAGGGAACCATGACCGTTGCCACGCCCACAGCCAGGGCGGGCAGCCATGCGGGATCGTGCAGCCACGCCGCACCGCAAATGCCCGCCAGCAAAGCCGCGAACACGATGCCGACGGCGTAATGAATCGCCCATCCCAACGGCGATTCGCCGGGTATGGACTTGGCCTTGGCTATGCTCGCATGTGCGAACCTGCCCCGGCACAGATGCCCCGCCCACCTGCCAACCAACGCGTAGTCCAGCGTGGGAACACCCAAGCCCTTCAGGATCATGGACCAAACGTCCAGCACCACTGTCGCGCCGATCCCGACCAGAACCACCCTTGCCGCTTCGCTCGCCGATACCATGCCCATTCCTTTTCGATTGATGAAACCGTCGTTTGAAGGCATGATAGAAGTTGAAGTCAACTTCAAGTCAAGGGGTGCAGCGTGGATATCTCAGAAGTCGCCCGGCGCACCGGCGTGCCTTCCTCGACATTGCGGTTCTACGAGAAAAAGGGCTTGATCACCGCGACCCGTTCCGCCGGCGAACGCCGGAGGTTCATGCCCGGCGTGCTCGATCAGTTGGCGCTGATCGCACTCGGGCAGGCCGGAGGCCTGTCGTTGGATGAAATCGGTGCCATGCTCTCCCCTGCCGATGCGCCAAAGGTGGACAGGAAGGTTTTGTCGGCCAAGGCCGATGAGATCGACGCGACCATCAAGCGGCTACGCGCCATGAGCGAGGGCTTGCGCCATGCCGCGGAATGCCCTGCGGTCAACCATGCGCAATGTCCGACGTTTCAGCGTTTGCTCAAGGTTGCTGCGGCGGGAAGGTTGAAACAGCGCAAGGGGACGGGGCGTCTTGCGGGTCTGGGGTAGCTATCGACGTCGCAGCGTACTCTTGAAATCAGGATGAATGGCACAGCTAGCGATGGTAGTGCTGCCTATCACAAGTCAAGAAAGCAATTACAAAATTGGACAAACCACTGATCACTGAGCCTGTTACCGACCAAGCGTTGGGACTAAACCAATCACTATTCATCCGCACTTCCCTCGACTCAGAGGTGCCCTCTGAAACTACGGAGGTACCTCGCCTCATCTAGTACTGTCTATCCGCGCCAATGTTTCTTCCAACAAGCCCCTATCCGCCGCACGCTTGGCATCGGTGCGCTGGGCCAGATTGTGCAGCTTGCGCCTCACGGCCGGCAAACCGGCCGCATGCGGAAGTCCAATCAAATTGAAGTCCGGCCGCTGATCCTCGACGGATCGTAGGAACGCACACGAAGGCTCATCCAACCATTCGGCTACGCGCACCAACAGGCGTCCATGAACATCCAACAAAGCTTCGGCTTTAATAGGCTCAGCCGTCATCCCCTTGAAATGCGCCTCGAAAGTCGCCGCAAAATCCGCAGGCACGCGAGGAGCAAGCATCTCCCACGCGGGCTTGGGGCTGCAAGTCAGGTAGACGAGAAGGGTTCGCCAGAGCATCTGATCTGCCCGTTCGTCTGCCAGCAACAAATCAACATCGAAAAGATCGCGCGGATGCTGTCTCGACAGCGCCGCAGCTAGCTTGCCAGCATAGAGATCGGCGAAGCTCAGCACTTGCATTGAGGCAAAACCAAACGCCTCCTCGACCCTCGGGCGCACCACCATATTTCGCGTCGGATGCACGGCGCCGCGCATTACCGGCGTCGTCTCGATCTGCACGCGAGCACGGCCACGACTGGCGACCAGCCGCGTGACGCCTGCGCCCTCACCCGCCGACAACTGCACCTGCAGTTGCAGGGGCCTGGCTCGCAGCACATCTGCCAAGCGCCTGAGCGCCTCGGCGATTAGTTTTGCATCTTCAGCATAGTCATGCACCGGCAGCCAGGCCAAATCGATGTCCACCGACAAGCGCGGCAAGTCATGCTCGAACAAGTTGATGGCCGTACCGCCCTTGAGCGCGAAACGCGGCTCCTGGCTAAGCACCGGCAGGATCTCGACCAATAGCCTCACGCGATCGGTGTAGCGGCGATCCCAATGATCAAGCCAGGTGCTCATCGAGGTCTCCCGGCAAAGTAATCTGGTAAGTTGGATGCAGGCGCCCGCCTGGCACCAGCGCGCGTTTGCCTCGGCCCAGATCGACACCATCCAGCGATACATGCGACAGCCACACGTGCCGGTGGCGTTCGGCCAGCGCCAGAAACAGCCGTTTGGCCTTGATACTGCGACAGTGACGCAGCATCAGGCCGACCCGCTGCGGACGCAGTGTAGTCATGGCCTGCATCAGCGCATCCACTTCATAGACTAACGTCGCATCCACAACACCGTCGCATAGCTCCAGCATGGCCCGCTCAGGTGTGGCACAGACCAGGGCCTCGGAGCCGCTCGCCGCTCGATGCCAGGCTAGCCCTTGCTCGGCCAGCGTCTTCTCGGGCATGTCCTTCGTGGGCGGCAAAGGCGAGAGATCGAAGGGGCCTCGGCCCAGGAACTCGAAACGCTGCTCCAGCGGCAATTTGCCCAGCCAGCCCGGTGGCCGCACCGGCCCATATAGGGTGATTGTTCCAGCATCGCCCAGACGTAAGTAGTGTTCGTACCCCTCCAGGCTCAGGGCGAAACGGCCGCCGACATACAGCGGCATTCCCTCCCCGGCCTGCAAGCTGCTCACCACTCCCTCCCACTGCAGGCGGCCACCCCTACGCATGTAAACGCCGCGTGCAGGCGACACTAGCCAGCCGCTGCCCACATAGCGGGCGACGAGACTATTGGAATAGCCGTGTGCCCGCAGCCAACGGCTCGATATCAGGCGCGTGTCGCCCAGTTCGGCCAGAAGAAGGTTCAGTTTTCCATGATTTTGATCACTCATAGCGCTCAAAATACATTTTTTATAAACCCCCGACAAGTCGAAATAGTTCGATTGAGACAAAAAAAGATCACTTTTAGTGATCTTTTTTTGAGAAAATCAAACTGGTCCATATTCGGTGAGAAGTGATGCGCGAGAGTTCCCCCGATACTATGCCGGCGTCATTCACCTATTCCCACTCAATCGTAGCCGGCGGCTTCCCCGAAACGTCATAAACCACCCGATTCAACCCCCGAACCTCATTGATGATCCGGTTCGAAGTCCTCCCCAGCAACGCATAAGGCAAATGCGCCCAATGCGCCGTCATGAAGTCGGTGGTCTGCACCGCCCTTAGCGCGACGACGTAGTCATACGTCCGCCCATCCCCCATCACGCCCACGGACTTCACCGGCAGGAACACGGCAAACGCCTGGCTGGTCAGGTCATACCAGTTCTTCCCGACCTCTTCCGCCGCGCACAGGCCCGCGGCGGCATCCTGCTCGGTCGCCCGCGTGCCCCGCAGCTCTTCGATGAAGATCGCATCCGCGCGACGCAGCAGGTCGGCGTATTCTTTCTTCACCTCGCCCAGGATCCGCACGCCCAGGCCCGGTCCAGGGAAGGGATGCCGATAGACCATGCCATGCGGCAGGCCCAGCGCGATACCCAGCTTGCGTACTTCGTCCTTGAACAGTTCGCGCAGCGGCTCGAGCAGCTTCAGGTGCAGCGTATCCGGCAGGCCGCCCACGTTGTGGTGCGACTTGATGGTGACGGCCTTGCCGGTCTTGGCGCCAGCCGATTCGATCACGTCGGGGTAGATGGTCCCCTGCGCCAGCCACTTTGCGCTCTTGAGCTTGCCGGACTCGCGCTGGAAGACCTCGACGAATTCCTTGCCGATGATCTTGCGTTTGGCTTCGGGATCGGTCTCACCCGCCAACTTGCCCATGAAGTCATCCGTGGCATCCACGTGGATGATCTTCAGGCCCATGTTTTCGGCGAAGGTCTGCATGACCTGTTCGCCTTCGTTCAGGCGCAGCAGGCCGTGGTCGACGAAGACGCAGGTCAGTTGATCGCCGATGGCCTTGTGGATCAGGGCGGCGGCAACGGAAGAATCGACGCCGCCGGACAGGCCCAGGATCACCTCATCGCTGCCGACCTGTTTGCGGATGGCCTCGACGGCTTCGCTGACGTAGTCGGGCATGTTCCAGTCGTCGCCGCAGCCGCAGATGTCGTGCACGAAGCGCGACAGCAGGGCCTGGCCCTGGACGGTGTGGGTGACTTCGGGGTGGAACTGGACGGCGTAGTAGCCGCGGTCGACGTCGGCCATGCCGGCGATGGGACACGAGGCGGTGGAGGCCATGAGCTTGAAGCCGGGAGGCAGCTCGGTGACCTTGTCGCCGTGGCTCATCCAGACCTTGAGGATGCCATGGCCTTCGGGGGTGGCGAAGTCCTGGATGCCGTTCAGGAAGGGGGTGTGGCCGTGGGCGCGGACTTCGGCATAGCCGAATTCGCGGTGGTCGCTGAAGCTGACCTTGCCGCCCAGTTGCATGGCCATGGTCTGCATGCCGTAGCAGATGCCGAGCACGGGCACGCCGGATTCGAACACGGCCTGGGGCGCGCGCATGGAGGCTTCGTCGTAGGCCGAGGCGTGGCTGCCGGACAGGATGACGCCTTTGAGGCCCTTGGCGAGTTCCGCGCGGACGAAGTCGTCCGACACGTCGTAGGGGTGGATTTCGCAGTAAACCTGCGCTTCGCGCACTCGGCGAGCGATGAGTTGGGTGACTTGCGATCCGAAGTCTAGGATCAGGATGCGGTCGTGCACGCTTCAATCCATCCGGTAGTTGGGGGCTTCTTTGGTGATCTGCACGTCGTGGACGTGCGATTCGCGGATGCCGGCGGCGGTGATCTGGACGAATTCGCTCTTGGTGCGCATGTCGTCGATGGTGGCGCAGCCGCAGTAGCCCATGGAAGCCCGCACGCCGCCGACCAGCTGGTAGATGATGGCGAGCACGGTGCCCTTGTAGGGAACGCGGCCTTCGATGCCTTCGGGCACGAATTTGTCGGAGTTGTTGGCCGGGTCCTGGAAGTAGCGGTCGGCCGAGCCGTCGGCCATGGCGCCCAGGCTGCCCATGCCGCGGTAGGATTTGTACGAGCGGCCCTGGTACAGGACGATTTCGCCCGGGGCTTCGTCGGTGCCGGCGAACATGCCGCCCATCATGACCGTGTAGGCGCCGGCCGACAGGGCCTTGGCGATGTCGCCGGAGTAGCGCACGCCGCCGTCGGCGATCAGGGGGACGCCGGTGCCTTCCAGGGCTTCGGCCACGTTGGAAATCGCGGTGATCTGGGGCACGCCCACGCCGGCCACGATGCGGGTGGTGCAGATGGAGCCGGGGCCGATGCCGACCTTGACGCCGTCGGCGCCGGCTTCGACCAGCGCACGGGCGGCGGCGCCGGTGGCGATGTTGCCGCCGATGACCTGCAGTTGCGGGTAGTGTTTCTTGATCCAGCGCACGCGGTCGAGCACGCCGGCGGTGTGGCCGTGGGCGGTGTCGACGATCAGGACGTCGACGCCGGCGGCGACGAGTTTTTCGACGCGTTCGTCGGTGCCCTCGCCCACCCCGACGGCGGCGCCGACGCGCAGCTTGCCGTGCTCGTCCTTGCTGGCGTTGGGGTTCTCGGTGGTCTTGATGATGTCCTTGACGGTCATCAGGCCGCGCAGCTCGAAGTTGTCGTTGACGACCAGCACGCGCTCCAGGCGGTGCTTGTGCATCAGGGCCTGGGCCTCTTCCAGCGAGGCGCCTTCGCGCACGGTGATGAGGCGCTCGCGGGGCGTCATGACGGTGCGGATGGGCTCGTCGTAGCGGTCTTCGAAGCGCAGGTCGCGGGTGGTGACGATGCCGACCACCTGGCGGCCCTCGACCACGGGCAGGCCGGAGATGCCGTGCTGGCGCTGCAGCTCGATGACTTCGCGCACTTTCATGTGGGGCGCGATGGTGATGGGGTCGAGCACGACCCCGGCCTCGTAGCGCTTGACCCGGGCGACTTCGCGCGCCTGTTCGTCGGCGGTGAGGTTCTTGTGGATGATCCCGATCCCGCCTTCCTTGGCCATGGCGATGGCCAGGCGCGATTCCGTGACGGTGTCCATGGCGGCGGACACGAGGGGAATGTTCAGCGAGATTTCACGGGTCAGGCGGGTTCGAAGACTGGTATCGCGGGGCAACACCGCAGAATATGCGGGCACCAACAACACGTCATCGAAAGTAAGCGCATTTTGTACGAGACGCATCGAGCAACCCCTGGCCGCAATAAACCTACTATTGTAAATCAGAGCGAGGGGCGGTGCTGTTCAGCCTTGCTGTCAAGAGGGTTTATATGCGGGAAAACCCACGGTCCGCCTCGCCCGGTCCGTTCAGCGGACGCGTTCGCGCGCTTTCGCACCGGCCGATGCGGCCTTGTGGGCGGCCCGCCGGCGGCGGGACTCCTTGGGGTCGAAGACCAGCGGGCGGTAGATTTCGACCCGATCGTGGTCGTGCAGCACATGGTCCAACGGCCGGCGGCGGCCATGGACGCCGGTGCCGGCCTGCCCGGGGTCGACGCCGGGGTGGGCCTGGCGAAAACCACTGGCCTCGATGGCGTCGGCCAGGGTGGCGCCCCGCGGCAGGGCAAGCTCCCGGATCCAGGGTTCCGATGCATCAACGTAACAGACACTGATGGCCACGGTATCCGCGGCGCCGCCGCCCGGCCCGGCCGGGCTATCCATAGCAGGCTTCGGCCCGCTGGGTGAAGGCGTCGATGAAGCTGGTGGCGATGCGGTTGAACACGGGGCCGACCAGGGCTTCGAGCGCGCGGCTGGAGAACTGGTACTGCATGGTGAAGACCACTTTGCAGGCATCGTCGGCCAGCGGCTGGAACTCCCAGACGCCTTCAAGCATCGAAAACGGCCCGTCCACCAGGTCGAGCTGGATGCGGTTGGGGTAGTGGTGGGTATTGCGGGTGGTGAAGCGCTGGCGCAGGCCGGCGAACTGGATCACGACCGAGGCGCGCATGCCGTTCTCGTCGCGCTCGAGCACCTCGGTTCCGCCGCACCAGGGCATGAATTTGGGGTAGTCCTCGACCTTGGCCACCAGGTCGAACATCTGGGCGGCGCTATAGGGGACCAACACCGAACGTTGCACTTTATGCATGCGTAGATGATCCGATTGGGCAAATTGCTAGAATGACCTATTTTAACGGCGTGACGAATGAGCATCATTGAGAACCGCAAGGCATTCCACGACTACTTCATCGACGAGCGTTTCGAGGCCGGCCTGGTGCTCGAAGGCTGGGAGGTGAAGGCGATTCGTGCCGGGCGCGTCCAGCTCAAGGAAAGCTACGTCATCGTCCGCGATGCCGAACTCTACCTGCTGGGCATGCACATCAGCCCCCTGGAAACGGCCTCCACCCACGTCCACCCGGACCCGACCCGCACGCGCAAGCTGCTGCTGAAGGCCGAAGAGATCCACAAGCTGATCGGCAAGGTGGAACAGCGCGGCTTCGCGCTGGTGCCGCTGAACCTGCATTTCAAGAAGTCGCTGATCAAGCTGGAATTCGGGCTGGCGCGCGGCAAGAAGCAGTTCGACAAGCGCGACACCGAGCGCGAACGCGACTGGCTGCGCGAGAAGGCGCAGATCATGAAGCACGACACGCGCAAGCGCGCCTCCTGATCCCATAGACATATCAGCTTTGGCGCCGCGGTGATGAACAGCCGCGCGGCGGCTTCCTATACTCGTGCCAGCTTCCCACCGCACGAGACCGGACTCCGATCCGGCCAGGAGACGCCCCATGCCGCGCCGCACCGCCCTCTTTCCCACGGCTAGCCCCCGCCGCCGCGCCGGCCGCGCGGGCCGGCCATGAGCAGCCTCGCGGGGGTCAAGGTCCTGGACCTGAGCCGCGTATTCTCGGGTCCCTGGGCCGCGCAGATGCTGGCCGATTTCGGGGCCGACGTGATCAAGGTGGAACGCCCGGGGCGCGGCGACGACGTGCGCCACCAGGGACTGCGGGCACGCGGCGAAGACGGCCGCGAGGAGGGAGAAACCTCGTCGTTCATGTCCATGAACCGCGGCAAGCGCTCCGTGGCCATCGACCTGTCCAGGCCGGCCGGCCAGGCGCTGGCGCGCGGGCTGGCCATGCGTTCGGACATCCTGATCGAAAACTTCAAGGCCGGCGACCTGGCCCGCTACGGGCTGGATTACACAGCCCTGGCCGCGCTGAACCCCCGGCTGGTGTATTGCTCGATCAGCGGGTTCGGGCAGACCGGCCCCTACCGCCACCTGCCGGGCTACGACCCGTTGTTCCAGTCCATGAGCGGGCTGATGAGCATCACCGGCCATGCCGACGGCGAACCCGGCGGCGGCCCGCTGCGCGTGGGTTATTCAGTGGGGGACATCACCGCCGGCTTCTATGCGGTCAGCGCCATCCTGGCCGCGCTGCGCCACCGCGACGCCGTGTCGGGGCAAGGGCAGCACATCGACCTGGCCCTGTTGGACGCCCAGGTGGCATCGATCTCGCACGTGGCCATGATGTACCTGGTATCGGGGCAACAACCGGCGCGCCTGGGCAACGTTTCGCCCATCACCTGCCCCTGGCAGTCCTTCGACTGCGCCGACGGCCAGATCGTGGTCGCGGTGGGCAACGACACGCAGTTCGCGGCCATGTGCGACGTGCTGGAGCTGCCTGGATTGCCGGGCGATCCGCGCTACGCCACCAACCCCATGCGGGCGCGGCACCGGCTGGAGCTGGTGCCGCTGCTGGAACGGGCCATCGCCCGGCATCCCGTGGCGCGGTTGCGCGCGGCCTTCGATGCCGCCGGCGTGCCCTGCGGGCCCATCAACGATTTCGAGCAGGTGTTCGACGATCCGCAGATACGCCACCGGGAAATGCTGCTGAGCATGCCGGCCGGCGCCGGGCGCACGATTCCGCAAGTGGCCAATCCGGTCCGGTTTTCCGGCACGCCGGTGGAATACCGGCGTGCCCCGCCCGCCCTGGGCGAGCATACGGACGAGGTACTGCGCGAGGTGCTGGGCCTGGATGCGGCCGAACTGGAGGACCTGCGCCGCGACCGCATCATCCAGGCCACGCCCGCCCCATGACCGCGCCCCTGCACGGCATCCGCGTGCTGGACCTGAGCCGGGTGTTCTCGGGCCCGTTCGCGACCCAGATGCTGGCCGACCTGGGCGCCGACGTGATCAAGGTCGAGCGGCCGGGCCTGGGCGACGAAGTCCGCCAGCAGGGCTCGCCGCTGCGGGATGCCGCAGGAAGGCCCCTGGCCTGGACATCGTCCTTCCTGGCGATGAACCGCGGCAAGCGGTCCATCACCATCGACCTGGCCGCGCCCGAGGGGCAGGCCATGGTGCGCGAGCTGGCCCGGCAAAGCGATGTCTTCATCGAGAACTTCAAGACCGGCGACCTGGCGCGGCATGGGCTGGACTACGCCTCGCTGCGCGCGCTCAACCCGCGCCTGATCTACTGCTCCATCACCGGTTTCGGCCAGGACGGGCCGCGCAGCCGCCAGCCGGGCTACGACCTGGTGTTCCAGGCCATGAGCGGCATCATGGGCATGACGGGCGAGGCCGACGGCCCGCCGCAGCGCGTGGGCTATTCAGTGTCGGACATCACCGCGGCCTACCACGCCGTGATCGGCATCCTGTCGGCGCTGCACGCGCGCCAGTCGGGCCTGTGCGAAGGCCAGCACATCGACATCGCGCTGCTGGACTGCCAACTGGCCGCCGCCTCGCACGTCGCGATGGGCTATCTGCTGTCGGGCGTCCAGCCGGCGCGCATCGGCACGCGCTCGCATTTCATGGTGCCCTACCAGGCCTTCGACTGCGCGGACCAGCCGCTGGTGGTGATGTGCGGCAACGACGAGCAGTTCCGCCGGCTGGCCGCCGCGCTGGACCTGCCGGGGCTGGCCGACGACCCGCGCTACGCCGCCAACCTCCAGCGCATGCGGCACCAGGACACGCTGGTGCCCATGCTGGAAGACGCGCTGCGCGCCCACCCGCGCGCCCATTGGCTGGAAGCGCTGGACCGGGCCGGCGTCCCCTGCGCGCCCATCCAGGACTTCCGGCAGGCCTTCGACGATCCGCAGGTCCGGCACCGCGGAATGGTCACGCACCTGCCCTTCGCGCCCACGGGCACCCTGCCCCTGGTGGCCAACCCCTTGCGCCTGTCGGAAACCCCGGTCGAATACCGGCGCCCGCCGCCGGCGCTGGGCGAGCACACCGAGGAGATCTGCGCACAGCTCTTGCAGGTGCCGGTGGAGCGGCTGCGGGCGCTGCGCGAACAAGGCATTCTTTGACGGGGCATACCCCAGGGAATCTTATGAGCGACACCCTCCGGGAATTTCGCGACAGCGCCGCCGGCTACCTGGGCGCGGCCGACCAGCGGCAGCGCATGCGCGCCCTGGACGACAGCGCGGGCGGCCACGATCGTGAGGAATGGCGGCGTCTCGCGGAGCTGGGCTGGATGGCGGTGCTGGTGGCCGAGGCCGACGGCGGCTTGGGCCTGGGGCTGCCCGAACTCTGCGCGATCGCCCAGGAAGCGGGCCGCCACCTGCTGCCCGAGCCGCTGGCCGCGGCAGGCGCGCATCCGATGGCGCTGCTGGCCGGCCTGCCCGCCACGCCGCTGCGCGCCTCCCTGCTGGAAGCTGGCATGGCGGGCACCTTGCTGGCGGGCGTGGCCTGGCAAGAGCACGCGGGCCAGTTGGACCCGGACGCCCCGCCCGGCGCGCGCGCCACGTGGGAAGCCGGTGGACTGCGGCTGGCCGGCCGCAAGCGCTGCGCCCAGCCCGGCGCCGACGTCGACGGCTGGCTGGTGACGGCCACCCTGGAAAACGAAACCGCCCTGCTGTGGCTGCCCGGCGAGCGGCTGGTCCGCGCCCCCGCCACCCGGCGCCAGGTGGACGGCAGCACGCAGGCCGACCTGGACCTGGACGGCACCGCGCTGGATGCGGGCCACGTGCTGGCAACCGGCCCGGCGGCCATCGAGGCCGTGGCGCGCGCCAACGACGCGGCGCGGCTGGTCCAGGGCGCCGAGCTGGCGGGCCTCGCCCGGCGGGCGCTGGAACTGACGCGCGACTATCTGGCGACGCGAGAACAGTTCGGCCGCCCCATCGGCAGCTTCCAGGCCTTGCAGCACCGCATGGTCGACGGACTGGTCCAGGTGGAACTGGCCGAGGCCTGCCTGCGCGAAGTGCTGGCACAAACCGGGCCCGGCATATCCGCCGCCCGCCTCGCTCTGCTTGCCAGCCGTGCCAAGGCCCGCTGCGCCCACGCGGCCCTGGAAACGACGCGCATGGCGATCCAGTTGCACGGCGCCATCGGGACCACCTACGAATACGACATCGGCCTGTACTTCCGCCGCGCGATGGCGCTGTCCGCGCACCTGGGGAATGCCGAGGCGCACCGGGCGCGCTACGCGGCGCTGGCCGACGCGCAAGCGGATGATCGCGAGGCCGGTCCGCCGCCCACGCCCATCACCGGTTTCCCCGCCGACGCGGATTGGGCGGCCATGCCCGAAGCCGAGTTCCGCCGCCGGGTCCGCGCGCTGTTCGACGCCCACTACCCGCAGGACCGGCGCCACATGCCTTACCGCCAGAGCTGGGCCGAGACCCGCGATTGGTACCTGACGCTGGCCCGTCTGGGCTGGCTCGCGCCGGCCTGGCCGCGCGAGCATGGCGGCATGGGCCTGCCGCCCGACAAACTGATCGCCTACATCGAGGAAAGCGAGGCCTACGGCGTCGCGCGGCCGCCCGACCAGGGCCTGAACATGGTCGGGCCCATCCTCATGCGCTTCGGCACCGAAGAACAGCGGGCCCGCTTCCTGCCCGCCATCCTGAAAGGCGAGCACGTCTGGATCCAGGGCTATTCAGAGCCCAACGCCGGTTCGGACCTGGCCGCCGTGCGCACGCAAGCCGTGCCGGACGGCGATCATTTCATCGTCGATGGCCAGAAGACCTGGACCACCTGGGGCTCGGACGGCACGCACATGTTCATGCTCGTGCGCACCGACAAGACGGCGAAGAAGCAAGCCGGCATCAGCTTCCTCCTGGTGGACCTGAAGACACCCGGCATCACCGTGCGCCCCATCCGCAACATCGCCGACGAGCGGGAGTTCTGCGAGGTCTTCTTCGACCGCGTCCGGGTCCCGCGCGAGAATCTGGTGGGCCGCCTGAACGACGGCTGGACCGTGGCCAAGGCGCTGCTGGGCTTCGAGCGCCTGTTCACCGGCAGCCCCAAGCATTCCCAGCACACGCTGCGGCAGGTCGAGAAGCTGGCGCGCCAGCGCGGCCTGTTGGACGACCCCGCCTTCGCCGCGCGCTACACCGCCCTGCGGCTCGACACGCTGGACCTGGGCGCGGCATACGGCGGCTTCGCCGAACTGGCCAAGCGCGGGGCGGCCATCCCGCCCACCGTGTCGGTCCTGAAGATCTGGTCCACCGAGACCTACGAACGGCTGGCCCTGCTGCTGATCGAGGCCGCCGGCGAGTACGGCGCGGCGCGCGACCACGTCCGCTCGGACGAGATCGACCTGCATGTGGTGGCGCCGCTGTTCAATGCGCTGGGCGCGAAGATCTTCGCCGGCAGCAACGAGATCCAGCGCAACATCCTGGCCAAGGCCGTGCTGGAGCTGCCCTCGGGTTGAGGGCGGCGGGAATCAGCCCTGACCGGCCCGGGTACCCTTGACCACGGTCAGCGCCGAGGCGATCAGGCCGCTGATATCGCTGACGTTGGCGGGCACGATCAGCGTGTTGTTGGTCTTGGCCAGGTTGCCGAAGGCATCGACGTAGCGCTCGGCCACCTTGAGGTTGACCGCCTCCATGCCGCCCGGGTGCTTGATGGCTTCGGCCACCTGGATGATGGCCTTGGCGGTGGCGTCGGCCACGGTCACGACGGCGTTGGCCTCGCCCTGGGCCTGGTTGATCTGGGCCTGCTTCTCGCCCTCGGAACGCGCGATGGCGGCCTCGCGCTCGCCGGTGGCGATGTTGATCTGCTCCTGGCGGCGGCCTTCGGACGCCGCGATCAGCGCCCGCTTCTCGCGCTCGGCGGTGATCTGGGCCTGCATGGCGCGCAGGATCTCGGCCGGCGGCGTCAGGTCCTTGATCTCGTAGCGCAGCACCTTCACGCCCCAGTTCAGGGCAGCCTCGTCCAGCGCGCTGACGATGCTGCTGTTGATCTGCTCGCGCTCTTCGAAGGTCTTGTCCAGCTCCAGCTTGCCGATGACCGAACGCAGCGTGGTCTGGGCCAGCTGGGTGATGGCGACGATGTAGTTGGACGAGCCGTACGAGGCGCGCATCGCGTCGGTGACCTGGAAGTACAGGATGCCGTCCACCTGCAATTGCGTGTTGTCGCGCGTGATGCAGACCTGGCTGGGCACGTCCAGCGGGATTTCCTTGAGCGAGTGCTTGTAGGCCACGCGCTCGATGAACGGGATCACGAAGCCGGCGCCGGGCGCCAGCACGCGGTCGAACTTGCCCAGGCGTTCAACCACCCACGCATGCTGCTGCGGAACGATGGCGATGGCCTTGACGACGATGAGGATGGCCAGGAAAACGATGACCAGCAGGACGATGGTGGATGCGCTCATGGTGCTTCCTTGTGGGTATTGCCAGATACGGGAAGGCCGTCCGCGACGGCCTTAGCGAGTGGGCGAAAGAACGAGGCTGTTGCCGCGCATCTCGGTGATCACGAACTGCCCGGCGACCGGCTCGGCCCCGGGCGCCAGCTCGGCCTGCCAGTGCGCCCCACGATACCAGACCCGTGCGGTGCGGTCTTCGTTCCAGGCCTCGACCTTGACGGTCTGGCCGATGTCCATGTTGACGTTGGCATTGGAAGACGGCGGCGAACCACGTTTCTTCAGGACGTTCAGGCGCTTGAGCAGCAGCGTGCACAGCACCACCGCCGCCGCGCACGACACCAGTTGCCAGGCGATGTCCACGCCCAGCCAGGCCGCGATGCCGGCCACGGCGAAACCGACGGCGACCATGAGCAGATAGAAGGTGCCGGTCATCACTTCGCCGATCAGGGCCAGGGCCATCAGACCGAACCATACCCAGGCGGGATTCATAGTTGCCTCCTTCGAGCGAGAGCGGACGCGGCCCGCCGGCACGGCCGTGCGGCGCGAAACGCGCCGCAGTGACGTATCTGCCGCTATTATGCCTGCGCGGGGGAATTGCCGCCCGGCACGCCCCCGGCAACCGGAGGAACCACTATGCGCGCACCACCCGTCCCCACGCCCGCCCACCCTCCATCCGCCAGCCGGCGGCAGTTCCTGGGCTATGGCGGTGCCGGCGTGCTGGCCGCGGTCCTGCCGGGCTGTGGCGGGGGCGACGGTCCGACGCCCGCCGCCTACACGCAGACGATCGAATGGGGCCGCCAGGAAATCGCGCGCGCCCTGGCGGGCGATCCCGGCAACGCAGCCGCGGTCTCGATCGCCCTGCTCAAGAACGACACCGTGGTCTGGCAGCAGGCCTTCGGCCGCGCCTCGGTCCAGGACAACGTGACGGCCACCGTCCTGACGCGCTTCAACATCGGTTCGGTCAGCAAGGTGCTGGCGGCGCTGGCCGCCATGATCCTGCGGGACCGCGGGCTGCTGGACCTGGACGCGCCCGTGGCGCGCTACCTGCCCGGCTTCACCATGCTGTCGCCCGAGTACGCGCAGATCACGACCCGGCACCTGCTTTCGCATTCCTCCGGCCTGCCCGGCACCAGCATGCGCGACGCCTTCGCCTTCGAGCCCATACCGGGCTACGCGGCCCATGCCGAAGCAGCCCTGGCCGACCAGCATCTGAAGCACCTGCCCGGCGAACTGGCGGTCTATTGCAACGATGGCTTCACGATGATCGAACGTCTGGTGGCGGCCCTCGCCAGGCAGGACTACGCCAGCTTCGTCCAGGCCAACGTGCTGACGCCCCTGGACATGGCCGACTCCAGCTTCCTGACGAAGAAACCCACGGGCGGCTCGTTCGCGCTGCCTTATTCGAACGGCAGGCAGTACCCCCAGGAGTTCGTCAATCCGCTGGCCACCGGCGGCCTGACCGCCACGCCCGGCGACATGATGAAGCTCGCGCGCATGCTGCTCGAACGCGGGGTCTACCAGTCGCGGCGCATCGTGTCGGCCGACGGCATCGCGCAGATGGGTACCGACCAGACCACGGGCCTGGCCATCAATCCTTCGCCGGAATGGATGTGGGGGCTGGGCTGGGACAGCGTGCGGCACCCCGGCCTGGCCGCGGCCGGTATCCGGGCCTGGCAGAAGAACGGCGGCACCACCTTTTTCTCGAGTGACTTCTACGTGCTGCCGGACCAGCGGCTGGCCCTGATGGTGACCGGCAATACCGGCAATGCCCAGCTCGCCGACACCTATCGCGCCGGCGCGCTGGCCGAAGGCGTGCTGCTGCGCGCCCTGGTCGAGGACGGCACGATACGCGCCCTGCCGCCGCGGGTCGCCCGGGCCGCGCCGCCCGTGGCAACATCGCCCGGCCTGGCCGACGCCGTTGGCATCTACGCCAACTACAACCAGCCCACGCGGGTCACCGCCAACCAGGACGGCAGTTTCTCGCTGTCCTCCTGGAACGGCACCGCCTGGCAGCCGATGAACGGCGGCGCCACGTACCGCTACCGCGGCGACGGCTGGTGGTGGGGCAACGACAGCCCCATCAGCTACCGCTTCGAGGTCGTGTCCGGCACCGACGCGAACGGCCAGCCCACCCGCTATCGCTACCTGATGCTGCGCGGCCCCCTGTTCGGCGCCGGCTACACCGAGACAACGCTGCCCGTGGGCCAGCAAGTGCTTCCGCTGCCCCCCCTGGGCGCCGCCTGGCAGGCGCGGCTGGGCAAGACCTGGACCGTCACCAACGAGGCCGCCACGACCATGCCGTCCACCTTGAGCGGCACGCCCTACGCCACGCTGGGCGGCCTGCCCGAACTGCCGGGCTACATCCTGGTCCGCAACAGCAGCTACGACGACGGCACGCCCGAATACCAGCTCCTGGCCCCGCTGTCCGCCGACCGCGCCGGCATGGCCGTCAAGATCCCCGCCAACGCCGGCCGCGACCTGTACGAGCTGCATTTCGCCACGGCCGGCGGCAAGGAGACGCTGACCATGGGCAGCTGGACCTACGAGGCATCCGTGGGCTGAGGGCGGGCGGCACCGGCAAATATTTACCCGGGTAATATTGACGAGTTATTTTTACCCGGGTAAAATTTGCATGAATTCACCTTTGGCCGAACAGGAAGCACTTGAACATGGCGCCGCCCACCCAACCCATTCGCTATCTGGAGCCCACGCAGCAATCCGGCCGCGCATTCGTCATGAGGAAAATGCAAGGCAACGTCGTCATGTTGAACCTGCTGCGCTTGCGCGAGACCGCCGACTACACCGCGAATCCGGAACTGGCGCCGAAAGCGCCCATCAGCGGCGCGCAAGCCTTCGATCGCTATATCCATCACACCCTCCCGTTCCTGCGCGCAAGCGGTGGGGACCTTCTGTTCCTTGGGACCGGCGGCCCGCTCTTGATCGGCCCGGAGAACGAACGCTGGGACCTCGCCATGATGGTCAGGCAAGGCAGCGTCGAGTCATTCCTGGATTTCGCGAACAACGCGGCGTATCTGGCAGGCATGGGCCATAGAACGGCTGCCATCGAAGACGCCCGGCTTCTGCCATTGACGCAGATCGGGCAGACGAGCTGAATAAAAAAACGGGACCGCGCCGCGGTCCCGCTTTTCATGGCGCCACGAAGAACGCCAAGGGCTTACTCAGCCAACTTCTTCCAGGTGTCGACCACGGTGTCCGGATTCAGCGAGATCGACTTGATGCCCTGGTCCTTCAGCCATACCGCGAAATCCGGGTGGTCGGACGGGCCCTGGCCGCAGATGCCCACGTACTTGTCCGCCTTCAGGCACGCCTCGATGGCACGCGACAGCAGCGCCTGCACGGCGGGGTCCCGTTCGTCGAAGTCGGCGGCCAGCAGTTCCAGGCCGGAATCGCGGTCCAGGCCCAGCGTGAGCTGGGTCAGGTCGTTCGAACCGATCGAGAAGCCATCGAAGAACTCCAGGAACTGCTCGGCCAGCACGGCGTTGGACGGCACTTCGCACATCATGATCAGGCGCAGGCCGTTCTCGCCGCGCTTGAGCTGGTTGTCGGCCAGGAGCCCCACCACGCGCTCGGCCTGCTTGAGCGTGCGCACGAAGGGAATCATGATCTCGACATTGGTCAGGCCCATCTCCTGGCGCACGCGGCGCAGCGCCTCGCACTCCATGCGGAAGCACTCGGCGAACTCGTCGGCGATATAGCGCGACGCGCCGCGGAAGCCCAGCATGGGATTCTCTTCCTCGGGCTCGTAGCGCGAACCGCCGATCAGCTTGCGGTATTCATTCGACTTGAAGTCGGACATGCGCACGATGACGGGCTTGGGATAGAACGCCGCCGCGATCGTGGCGATGCCTTCGGCCAGCTTGTCGACGAAGAATGCGCGCGGGCTGGCATAGCCCCGGGCCACCGACTCCACCGCCTTTTTCAGGTCGCCGTCGACATTCGGATAGTCGAGGATGGCCTTGGGGTGGATGCCGATGTTGTTGTTGATGATGAATTCCAGGCGGGCCAGGCCCACGCCGCCGTTCGGGATCTGCGCGAAGTCGTAGGCCAGTTGCGGGTTGCCCACGTTCATCATGATCTTGACGTCGATGGCGGGCATCTCTCCGCGGCGGACTTCCTCGACCTCGGTTTCCAGCAGGCCGTCGTAGATCCGGCCTTCGTCGCCTTCGGCGCAGGACACGGTGACCATGGCGCCGTCGCCCAGGAGACTGGTGGCATCGCCACTGCCCACGACCGCCGGGATACCCAGTTCACGCGCGATGATGGCCGCGTGGCAGGTGCGGCCACCGCGGTTGGTGACGATGGCCGAGGCGCGCTTCATGACGGGCTCCCAGTTGGGATCGGTCATGTCGGTGACCAGCACGTCGCCGGGCTGGACCTTGTCCATGTCGGCGATATCGGCCACCAGGCGCACGGGGCCCGAGCCGATCTTCTGGCCGATGGCGCGGCCCGTGACCAGCACGTTGCCGGTGGCCTTCAGGCGATAGCGCTGCTGCACATCGTTGCCGGCCTGCTGCGACTTCACGGTTTCCGGACGGGCCTGCAGGATGTAGATCTTGCCGTCGTTGCCGTCGCGGCCCCACTCGATGTCCATGGGACGGGCGTAGTGCTTCTCGATGATGACGGCATAGCGCGCCAGCTCGATCACGTCCTCGTCGGACAGCGAGAAGCGGTTGCGCAGCTCGGGCGCGACATCGACGGTGCGCACGGCGCGGCCTTCGGTGC